>JABLTR010054873.1_pt1 | contig 83583 bp, 56 predicted proteins | sample 7160071 | NCBI WGS metagenome assembly JABLTR01 (sample SAMN14651230, study PRJNA627086) | human gut metagenome | isolation source: feces | host: Homo sapiens
CCCCCTCTTTTTACGTTCTTTATCGACGAGTTTCTGGAATTTTTCTGCGTGAACAAATCGGGTTACGGCGGCATCAGCATTGCGTCGGATTATGAACTTATTCCCATACAGAAAATGAGAAACGAATCACCCCGTGCAAATGCGGCAGGAGCGAAAGCGTGAGAGGAATGCACGATTACTCTTCTTTTTCCGGACAGCCTCGATTGTCCGAAAGGGCTATGAAGAGGCCGTCTGACAAGTTTTAGACGGTATTTTTGCTTATTTGTATTCCATCGTTGATAATAGAATATTTTCCCCGATATTTTGTGTGACCCGATACGATTCGTATATCTGAATGGTGATAAGGAGTAAGCGCAGGCCATGGCAGAGATGATTATAGATATGGCTGTCGTCGATCCCTTCATGTTTGCAGGATAAGAAATACGAAGGGAGGCTAAAAACGGCCTCCCTTCGTATTCTATATCGTTCATTCTCTGGTAAGAACAGGTTTCAGCATGAAGTTGAACACGTAGTCCCGATACGGCATTCTGTATTGCGGGAGCGGCAGGCGCCCCCAACTGTTCACGCATCCCAGTCCGGACTGGGCGCTTTCGATATGGACGTGCGTCCGTCCGTCGGGTACGAGGTCGCCGGGATGGCGGACGTATTCGGACGATCCGTTGTCGAGCTGCGGAATGGCGTAGGGGATTGCCGAAGCTGAGAAGTGACGGTCGGAGCATATCTCGATTCCGAATCCCGAAGCGTCGGTCAGCCGCCACCAACGCATACCTCCGCGTGTCCCCGACTCCTGCGGACTGACGTATTTGGGATGGAACTGATCGGCGACGCGCTGTGCGTAGCGGCCTACGAATGCTGCACTCGACCGGTCGGCGTAGTTCTCCATCGGGCCGCGGCCGTAGTATTCCACGGCGTCGAACATGCCCGGGGTCTCGAAGGCCATGCCGAAGCGCATCAGGTCGGCGACATCCTTGCGCGCGGGGTCGGCGGTCATCGTTTCGCCGATGCGGATCGACCCGTCGGCGGCGATGGCGTAGGCGAGGCGGAGTTGGGCGCCGACGGCGGGGATCGTGTAGTCTGCGACGGCCTTCGCCCCGCCGTCTCCGGACGTGAGGGTGAAGTTGACGAGCTCCGGTTCGGCCTCGGCCCACATCCGGCTGTCGGGATATTTTCCGGTCTGGCGCACGCCGAGATCGTTGTCCGTGGCCGCACGGTAGAAGCTGGGACGCAAGGGGCCTGCCAGCAGCTCGACGTCGCGCAGGCGGTAGGAACGGATGAAGCCGCTCTTCGGGTCGAACGTGACCGAGAATCCCTCGCCCGAAACGGTTTTGCCGGCGATGCGGAGCGTTCCGGCGGGAGCTGCGGCGGCGAAGCGGGCCGCAGGATCGTCCTCGCGCAATACGAGCTGATCGGCGGCTACTTCATAAAGCGCGTCGAGCAGTCCCTGCCGTTCGCGCAACTGGTAGCGCACCGTGAGCAGCACCTCCCCGTCCAGGGCTTCGACCTGTTCGGGTTTGTAGCCCAGCGTCACGGCGGCGGTGGCCTGCGGAGCCACGTCGAGGCGTTCGACCGCGCCGCTCAATACGGGCCGTCCGTCGGAGGTGATCTCCCAGAGAAGGCGGTAGGGCGAAAGGTCGGTAAAGAAGTTTTCGTTGTAAACGTTCACGACGCCCTTTTTCAAATCGCGGGCCGTGGTGTGGATCGGCCGGTGCTGGTGCTTCACTTCGTAGGCGTGGGGATGCCACGTGCGGTCGGCGGCCAGTACGCCGTTGCAGCAGAAGGTGCTGTCGGAGGCGTCGACGGCGTTGTAGTCGCCGCCGTAGCGGTAGGTCAGCCTCCCTTCGGGGTTGCGCCATGCGAGGGCCTGGTCGGCGAAGTCCCAGATAAACCCGCCCTGATATTTCGGTTCGCGACGTATCATGTCCCAATACTCCTTGAATCCGCCCAGCGAATTGCCCATGGCGTGGGCGTATTCGCATTGGATAAGCGGTTTCGCGGGATCGTCGGCGAGGTATTTCTCGCATTGGTCGTAGCTCCAATACATCGGGCAGACGATGTCGGTGTTGTAGTCCCCGTGGTAAGAGGCCTGCTCGTACTGCACCGGGCGTGACGGATCGAAGGACTTGATCCAGTCGTAGCAGCGTTCGAAGTTGGGGCCGTTTCCGGCCTCGTTGCCCGTGCTCCATACGATGATCGAGGGGTGGTTGTAGTCTCGGAACACCATGCGCCGGTTACGGTCGAGGTGTGCGGCGGCGAAGGAGGGGTTGCTGGCCAGATTTTTCGACTTGTCGCGGTAGTGGTAGCCGTGCGACTCGATGTTGGCTTCGTCCACGACGTAAAGCCCGTACTTGTCGCAGAGGTCGTACCACAACGGCGTGTCGGGGTAGTGGCACGTGCGCACGGCATTTATGTTGAGCCGCTTCATCTCGCGGATGTCGCGCACCATCTCCCCGCGTGTGACATAATAACCCGTGTTGGGCTCCATTTCGTGCCGGTTGACGCCTTTGATGAGGATCGGCTTGCCGTTTACGAGCAGCTGTCCGCCGCGGATCTCGACTTTGCGGAACCCCACGCGGAAAGCTGCGGCTTCGGTCACCGAACCGTCGGCGGCGAGAGCCTCGGCCGTGAGCGTGTAGAGATTCGGGGCCTCGGCGCTCCATTGTTTCGGGGCGGCGACCTCGAACAGCGTTTCGGCGCTGTTGCGGCGGGGACGGAGCGTGCGGGTGTCGAGCGTGCGGCCCTCGTCGTCGCGGAGCGTCAGCCGTACGCTGCCGACACCCGGCGTCGCGGTCACTTCGGCGCGCAGCGTCCCGTCGCGGTAGTCGTTCACGAGGTCGGGCGTGAGCCGCACGTCGGTCAGACGGCGTTTGTCGCGGGCGTAGAGGTAGCAGTCGCGGCCGATGCCCGAAAGACGCCAGAAGTCCTGGTCTTCGAGGTACGAACCGTCGCACCAGCGGTTGACGCGCAGCACGATCAGGTTGTCGCGGCCCGGCGTGATGTAGCGGGTGACGTCGAATTCGGCTTCGAGCTTGCTGTCCTCGCTGTAACCCACTTCACGGCCGTTGACCCAGAGCGTCACGTTCGAGGTCGCCGAGCCGATGTGGATGAATGCGTCGCGGCCTTTCCAATCGGCGGGAATACGGACAGTGTGGCGGTAGAGACCCGTGTAATTCTGCTCATGGGGAACCAGCGGAGGTTTCACCTCGAAGAATTTGTACCACGGATAGGGCTTGTTGGTGTAGACAGGGTCGCCGTAGCCGTTCAACTCCCAGATTCCCGGCACGGGCATCACGCCCCACGACGAGTCGTCGTAGCCGGTGCGGAAAAATCCTTCTGGCTCCGCACCCGGACGTTCCGCGCGCAGAAAGGCCCATTCGCCGTTGAGCGTGCGGTAGAAAGGCGAACGGGTGTAGTCGTTCTCGGGAACGGCCTCCGAGGCCGTCGGGAAGACGATGAAGCTCGTGCGCATCGGAGCGCGGTTCTCGGCGAAACACTCCGGATCGAGCCACCGTTCCGTGGGAGATGCTGTGGCCGACAAGGCGACAGCGAAGAGGGCAAACAACAGCAGCAGTTTTTTCATAATGAGGTTCCCGAATTAAATAAGTAGAGTCAGAGAGTATCCACGAGCGGTATTCTCATGAAGATGAAGATACAGTCGTCCCCGATTTATTTATTAACGAATAAAGTGCGGCCAATGTTTCACCGGAAAGGAATTTTTCCTTTCCGGTGAACTTATTTACTGAATTTTAATACAGCGAACCGCCATGGCGCAACAGGTATTATCGGCATTGGTGTTCCAACGGTAATCATAAAAGTCGAGGGCTTTCTTTTCCGTTGTCGGCGAAATAGTTGAAGACCAGAAGAACGTTACGCGCCCCGGGTAGCGCATCTTGGCGCTCCATACGCGCAGGGCCGAGCCCGGGAACATGAACGTTTGGTCGCCGACGGTGTATTTGCGTCCGTACGACTGGTCGCTGACGTTTTCCTGCGCGGTCTTGTTCGTGTCGATGTCCTTGATAAACCCGTTGATTTCGTCGAACGTCGGTACGCGGTAACCGGCCGGACACGGGTCGTTGTTGGTCTTTGTGCCGCTCGCGCCGCCCCAGTAGTCTTCGACCTCGCTGTTGGAGCCTTTCCAGCCGCCGGAGTTGTAGACCCCGTAGAAAACGGTCGGATTGGCGATGCTCATGCTCATGTCCATCTCCTTGTTCACGAACTTGAACCCTTCGCAGAGAGCGTCGTTGTAGAGGAAGAGCGCCGTGAAGCCGTTGTCTCCCGTGGTCTGGAATCCGACGCCTTCGTATTCGTCGGTGTAGTTCTTCTGGATGCGGTTGGCGCCGATGAACGGGTCTTTGCGGCCCCACTGGAAGTAGACGCCCAGCGAGCCGACCAGAGCCCCGTCGAACTCCGTGGCGCCGACGTTGCGGTCGAGGAACGTACGGCCGTTGACAGTCTGCTCGGCGGGGGCCTGGGCCATCCAGATGTGCCAGCTCCAAACGATCTCGCCAGCATCGTTTGTGAGTGCGATTCCGGCATTTCCGGCGTTCCCGCTGGTCTGGAAGACGATGCGGCCCGCCGAGAAGTGCACGCCCGATACAAGTCCGGAACCTGACGACCATACCCAGTCGGCGGCAGACCCTTGGACGGCGGTTCCGTCGGGACGTTTGGGTTCGATGCTGTACCAGCCGCCTTCGGTGACGATGTAGCAGTTTGCGACGCCCGCCGCCGAAAGATCCTTCGGGCGGATCACCTCGCTCACTTCGCCGTCGTAGAAGTCGGTGGACATGCGCACAACGGCCTGGAAGAAGCAGGGTTGGCCTGTGTCGGGAATGTCGAGACTGAAAGTTTTGTTCGCTTCGTCGACTTGCGTAGCCCGTACGAACTGTACGGAGGCGACGCCATCCGCGGTCGCGGCGTAGCGGAACCCTGGCTCGACGCTCAGGTCGCGGTCGAGTTTGTAGCTGCCTTTGAGCGTGAGGACTCCTCCGGCGGCTTCGGACAGTTCGGTGGTCACTTCCGGAACGGAAGCCACTTTCACCTCGAACCAGCCGGTGACTCCGTTGTAGGTTTTGCCGTCGATGACCATGTAGGCCCGGAAATAGTGGTCGCCGTTGTCCACGTCGGAGAGCGTGAGCGAAAAACGCCCTTCTTCGTCGACCGGACAGACGCGCCGTTCGGATTTCATCATTTCGGCTGCCGTGCGGCCGTAGAGGAATCCCGCTTCGGAGACGGTACGGCCCATGGCGTTGCAGTTGCCGTTGAGCGTCGCCTTTCCCGCCGCGGCGTCGACGGAGGCTTTGCCCGTATTGACGATCGGTGATGCCTGCTGCTCTTCGTCGCCGGGATTGGGATTGAAATATTCGTAGCCTTCGGAACAGCCTGTGCCGCACCATGCTGCGAAAATCGTCAGTACGATATGATACCAGATGTGTCGTTTCATAAAGGTTCGGATTTTGGATGGTTATTTTTCGCCTGCCCGCTGTTTTTTGTAGAGCGCGTATCGGGTAAAGAGGCTGTCCGTCGTCTGCCGCATGTATTCGACGCTTCCGCGCGGATCGTTGCGCGGCGTGACTTCGTACATGAAAGGCCCGTCGTAGCCCGACCGCATGAGTATGTCGATTACCTTCGGCCACTCGACGATGCCGCGTCCGGGCATCCAGTGGCGTTCGTCCACTCCGTCGTAGTCCGAGACGTGGATGTTGGCGATGTAGGGGGCGAAACGTTCCGCGAAGGCGTGGCTCTCTTCGCCGAGCAGATGGTTGGTGTCGTAGCAGATTTTGATGTCGGGGACGTTGGCCACGAGCCATTCGAAATCGGAGCTGCTGTTGCCCAGACACCCGCGCGGAAGATCCTCGACGGCCACCGCCGCGTTGTAGCGCTCCTTCACCAGCGGAATGAATCGCAACAGCATTTCGCGGAGGTTTTCGAGTCGCCGTGGACGCTCCTCGTCGGAGATCCGGGCTTCGCTGCTGGGGTGCACCACCACTACACGGAACTTGCCGAGGCGCGTCGCGCGGTCGAGAATCTCGATCCAGTTTTTGAACGTCGCTTCACGCCATTCGGGACGGTCGTCCGAGAGGTCGTTCGGAGCCTTGCGCGTGAAAGGGAGGTGTACCGACCACAGTTTCAGTCCGGAGCCTTTCATTGCGTTGTTGAACCGCTCGATCCAGGCGTCGTATTGCTCCTCGGTGCCGCCGGTCAGATTTCCCGTCCAGGCTTCGATCCAGCGGATGCCGTATTTGTCGTGCGCCTCCTTGTAGGCTTCGGGCGTCATCGAGCGGATGGCACCGTAGACTGCGCCGACTTCGTTCAGCCGCTTCTGGCCGGATGCGAGGAGGGGCAGGAACAGGAGCAGGGGGAGGAATTTGAGTGCGTTTTTCATGGATGCCGGTTATTTTGCGGGTTGTACGAAATCGTGTTTTGCAGGGTAGCTGTATGGGTTGTCGAGGAACCAGCGCGCCTTGTAGATCTGCATGCCGTTCTGCTCGAAGACCGTGCGCCCTTCCGTGTCGATGACCTTCGTGTTCCACCATTCGTCCGCTTTGGGAATCAGCAGGACGGTGGGGAAACCCTCCGGCCCCGAACTGACCGATTTGATGTCCGACTGCGAAAAGCCGACCGTCTCCATCGACAGATCGGAGCCCGAGACTTTCATCGCGTAATCGTTGTTCGTGAGCCACAGGGCGTTTTCTCCGTAGACGGGGAAGAGGTCGTGGGCCCAGTTGCCTTCGGGAATCGAGGTTTCTGACTCCTTCGTGATACGGGGATCGTTGCCGTCGCCGTTGTAGGTGAACACGCACAGCTTGTTGTCCGAGGTGGCCAGCAGGCGGCCCCGCGAACGGTCCCAGACGGCGCTGTGGCAAAAGGTCAGCGGCAGTTTCTGGACGACTTGTCCCGTACGGGCCACCGTGTCGACGCGGAAGGTGCTGAGGAACCCGTCGTTGTCGGTCGACGCCACGACGAGGTTCCCGTCGGGGAAGACCTCGGCCGAGTGGGGATTGTTGCCCGCCGAAGCGTAGAACATCACCTTTTTGTCGGCGATGCGGATGATCGCTACGCCGCCGCCCGAAGCCGTGGCCAGTATGTAACGGCGGTTGTAGATGGCTTTGACCTCGCTCGGGAGCCGCATGAGCGACGTAGCGTCGGGCATGTCTGCGGCGCTTGCGGCCCGCCACTCCCAAAGGGTCTCTCGGGTATCGGCGTCGACGATGAGAATGCGTCCCTGTGCCTGTTCGGTCAGCAGCAGCGGGTGCTCGCATTCGTAGATTTTGTCGGTGTCGTCGGGGGTAGGTTCGGGTTCCTCCTCGACCGGAGGCATGGGAACCTCCGTGATCTCGATGTCTTCCTGGCAGGCGGTCAGGGAGAAGAGGCAGCCTGCGCATAAAAGGGCTATTATACGGCGTTTCATAATCATTCGGGGTTATTGGTTTGCATTCGGTTGGTGAGCACGAGCGTCGTGACGGTGCTGCGCCGCCCCGAAGGGGCGATGGTCACGCAGCGCAGCGTCCGCTGCTCGCCGCGAGGAACCGCGATGTCGAACTTCTCGGGCATCTCACGGTCGAAATCCTGCGGTACGGCGCCGTTGAGCGTGTAGCGGACTTTGCAGCCGGGAAACGGAGGCCGGATGACGAAGGAGAAACTTTCGCCTTCTGAGGTTCCGTCCTCGATGCCCAGAGGGGCGGGCAGGCGGTAAGGCTCTCCTGAGGCGTCGATCCGTGCGAGGTGGGCCGGAAGGCGCACCTCGGAGAATTCCCGCCACGACTTGCGCTCGACGGGCGACCATGCGATTTCGGCCAGCGCGTAGATGCGCGGCAGGAGCTGGAAGCTCGCGCGCCCTTCGGTTCGGATGAATTCGGTCCACAGGTTGGCCTGTACGCCCAGCAGGTAGCGCCGGTCTTCGGGTGCGATCCCTTCGTCCGGATCGTAGCCGTAGATTTTTTCCAGCGGCAGGAGGCTGCTGCTCAGACTGACGGGTTCGTCGTACGAATCGGTGGCTTTCTTGTCGAAATAGAGGTAGGTACTCGGTGTCATGATCACTTCGTGCCGGCGGCGTGCGGCGGCGATTCCGCCCCTGGTGCCGCGCCAACTCATCACCACGGCGCCGGGAGCCAGCTCTCCGTCGAGAATCTCGTCCCAGCCGATCAGCCGGCGGCCCTTGGCTTCGAGGTGACGGCCGATGCGGAGGGTCAGGTAGGTTTGCAGTCCGGCTTCGTCCTCGATCCCTTCGTCCTCCATGCGGGCCCGGCAGTCGGGGCACTCCTTCCAACGTACGCGGGGACACTCGTCGCCGCCGATGTGGATGAGCTTCGACGGGAAGAGTTCCAGCACTTCGTCCAGCACGCCTTCGAGAAATTCGAAGGTCTGCTCTTTGCCCGGGCAGAAAACATCGTCGAGGACGCCCCAGCGTCCGCTCGTCTCGAAACTTTTCGGGCCGTGGCCGCACGCTAGTTCGGGATAGGCGGCCAGGGCGGCCGTCGCGTGACCGGGCATTTCGATCTCGGGAATGACAGCGATGTGCCGTTCGGCGGCATAGGCTACCACTTCGCGGATCTCGTCCTGCGTGTAGTACCCGCCGTAGCGGCCTTGTTCGTAGGTGATCGGGTCTTCGTGGAATCCGCCGATCTGGGTTCGGGTTCGATAGCCGCCGATCTCGGTCAGGCGCGGGTAGCGTTTGATCTCGATACGCCAGCCCTGGTCGTCGGTCAGATGCCAGTGGAAGGTGTTGAGTTTGCACGAAGCCATCCAATCGAGGTAATGCTTGATGAACCTTACCGGAAAGAAGTGGCGGCAGACGTCGAGATGCAGGCCGCGGTAGCGGTAGCGCGGATGGTCCTCGATCGAGACGCAGGGAAGGTTGCCCCGTTCGTCGGCCAGTTGGAGGAGGGTTTGCAGGCCGTAGAAGAGACCGGCGTCGTCGCCGGCCGAGAGCTGCGCGCGGCGTGCGGAAATGTCGATTCGGTAGCCTTCGGCCGGGATTCCGGCTGCGGTGTCGCGTCGCAAAACGATGGCATTCACTCCGTTCCATGTCGACGCGGGATGGCATGGCTTGACCAGTCGTCCGGTCAGCGCAGCCAGATTTTCGGGCCGGATGTCGAAACCTTCCCATTCGACGCGGCATCCGGCCGTGACGAAGACGCCCGTACGGAGTTCGGCCTTGACGGGCTGGGGAATGATTTGCAGTTGTCGGGTCGAGGCCGAAACTCCTGACACGATGCAGAGTGCGATTAGCGTGAGTATTCGTTTCATTGTCAATAATTGGGGTTATTGGGCAGCAGGTTGCGGTTCAAGTCGATTTCGCCCTGCGGAACCGGCCACCAATAGTCGCGCGAGGGCTCGAAACTGCGTACCAGAATGACATCGTTGTTGAACTTGCGGATCGGGCCGTTGTTGACGTTTTCGGCCTCGCGCCAGCGGCGCAGGTCGTTGTAATAGTAGCCTTCGCCGACGAACTCCGCGCGGCGTTCGTAGCGGATGACGGCGCGCAGTTTCTCCTGATCCTTGCCGGGGAATTCGAGCGCCGACTCGGCTGTGAATCCTGCCCGGGTGCGGATCGGGCGCACCGTTTCGTTCCATACCGTCTCGTCCAGCTCGTTCAATTCGTTTTTGGCTTCGGCGTACATCAGCAGGATGTCGGCGTAGCGCAGGATCATGTAGTCGATAGGCGATTCGGTGTCGCCGATGCTTTTCTCGGCGGCCGTAGGCGTGTGTTCGTCGTAGACCGTGTACTTTTTGATCGTGCATCCGGTTTGCTGGAACTGCGTCGCCGTGACCGTCGAGCCCATGAACTTGCAGCCCGGGTAGACGATCGTGGCGCCGAAGCGCGGGTCGATTTTCGAGGGATCGAGCCGCTGTTCGCCGGGAGTGCGGGCATTGCCGTCGCGGTCGCAGTAGAAGTCGATGAGGTCGCGCAGCGGCGCCATCGTCCCGTATTGGCGGGCAATCAGTTCGAACGAGAGCCCCAGCTTGTTCTGGTTCATGCACTGTACGCTGAAAATACATTCGGAACTGTTCTCTCCGCTTTCGAGGAAGAGATTGCGGTAGGCCGAACCGATCTGGCCCGGGGCGGTGAAGAGTTCGTAATCCGAATCGCAGTCCATCACGGCGCGGGCCGCGTCGGCGGCGTCACGCCACTTCTGGTCGTCGTGGCCGGGGTTGAGCAGCGGGCTGGCCTCGAAGAGCAGGATGCGGGCTTTGAGGGCCAGTGCCGCGCCTGACGTCGGGCGTCCCGGTTCGGCCTTCGGAGGCAGGACCTTCGAAAGCTGTTCCAGTTCGCCGAGCATGAAGGAGACCACCTCTGTGCGCGGGGTGCGCGGCAGGGATTTGTGCTCCATGGCGGGGGTCGTGGTAATCAGTGGACAGTCGCCGTAGTAGGTCGTCAGCATGTAGTAGAACAGTACGCGGAGGAAGCGCGCCTGATTTTTGTACTCCTCGATGACGCTCTTGTCCAGCTCGCGGTTGAGGTCGATGTTGTCCAGCAGCGTATTACAGCGTCCGATGCCTTTGTAGGCGTGGCTCCAGCGGTTGGCGATGATGCCTCCCGAAGTGGCCGTCTGCGCACCGTTGGCGATAGTCGTCCAGGAGTCGTCGTTGCTGAAATTATAGCCGTTGGGCGTGGCGTCGTCTTCCCAGTAGACGGCGGCGCGGCCGTAGATGCCGTTTTCGAGCAGGGCGTTGTAGCACCCCGTCAGGCCGCCCTCCGCGGCTTTGGCGCTGTACCAGAAGGTTTGCTGGTCGTAGCGGTCCTGCGGTTCGATGTCCAGGTCGCAGCCGGTGCAGAAGGCTCCGAGCAGAACCGGTATGATGATTTGAATGCGTTTCATGGTTGATCGGTTTTTGTAAGATCGGTTATAGGGTGAGGTTGATGCCGAAGCTGATGGTTTTCAGGATCGGGTAGGAGAACAAGTTGACCTGCGAGATCGAAATTTCGGGGTCCCAGATATTGAAGTCCGAGAAGGTGACGAGGTTCTGGCCGCTGACGTAGACCTGCAAGCCCTTGATACCGATGCGTCCGACGAGCTGCTTGGGAAAAGTGTAGCTCAGTTGGATGTTTTTCAGACGCAGGTAGGAGGCGTCCTGAAGCCATAGCGTCGAATTCTGGAAGTTCTCGCCCGCTTCGGGGTAGGTCGTCAGCAGCGGATATTCGGTATTGCGGTTGGTGGCGCTCCACGAATCCCTCACCCATTGTTTGGTCAGACCTGCGCCGTTGTAGAGGCCGAAGGCCATGTTGCTCGACGGGTAGACCGACACGTCGCCGACGCCCTGGAACTGCGCTTCGACGGCGAAGCCCTTCCATCCGAAGTTGAGGTTGAAGCCGTAGGCGAACCGAGGTATCGTGTTGCCGGCGATGACGCGGTCGTTGCCGTCGATGGTGTTGTCGTTGTTCTGGTTGACGTATTTCACGTAGCCGGGGCGCAGGTTGGCGCGGTTGCCGTAGACGGCCTGCGCGTTGTCGATCTCCGACTGGTTCTGGAAGACGCCGTCGGTTTCGAGCAGGTACCACGAATTGATCGGATACCCCTCCTTGCAGATCAGCCGGCCGTTGATTTCGGTCTCGCCGTTGAGATCCACGATTTCGTTGCGCGTGTAGGAGAAGTTGCCCGAGATGCCTGCCGAGAAGTCGCCCCACGAGTCGCGCAGCGTGAGCGAGAGCTCGATGCCTTTGTTGTCCACCACGCCCACGTTGCTCTTCGGGCCGCTCAGATCGCCGACCTGCGAGGGCAGGTTGACCGTGCGCAGGATGCCTTCGGTGCGTTTGAGGAACCAGTCGGCCGAGAATAGAACGCGGTTGCCGAAGGCCGAAAAGTCGATTCCGGCATCGTAGGAGGTCGTTTCCTCCCAGGTGATCGTGTTGTCGGCAAGAGCGGAGATGGCTGCGCCGCCGTATTTCGTGCCGTCGAAGCTGTAATCGTAGCCCGACGTGTTGACCGAGCTCAGGTAACTGTATAGCGAGACGGCCTGGTTGCCCATCTTACCCCACGAGAAACGCGGTTTGAGCTGGTCGATGAACTCCGCGTTTTTCATGAAGTTCTCCTGGTCGATGCGCCATGCCAGCGAGACCGAGGGGAAGAAGGCCCAACGGTGGTCGGGGGCCAGACGCGACGAACCGTCGTAGCGGAAGACGGCGCTCACGAGGTAACGCTGCTTGTAGTCGTAGGAGAGACGTCCGAAAACCGAGACCAGCTTTTCGCGCGAGGAGGCGCCGGTGGCCTGAGCGTTGACCTGTCCCGAAGCGGAGTTGAGATCGGTGTGGTAGTTGTCGTAGAATCCCTCCTTGTAGGCTTGGAAATTGTCGTTGTAGAACTCCTGATAGTCCTGGCCCACCATGACGCCGATGTGGTGTTCGTCGCGGAAGTTCCCTTCCCAGCCCAGCGTCTGGGTGAAGAAACTGCCCGTCGCCCAAGCATCCCAGTCCTTGACGCGCGGCACCGCCGAGTTGTAGTTGCGGACCTCTTCGGTCTTGGGATTCATGGTGTACATGGCCGGAACGTGGTCTTTGCTGCGGGTGTCGCGTTTGCGGAAGCTGAAATTGGCGTCGTAGGTGATGCCGTAAGGGAGCGTCAGCTTCACGAACGCCTTGGCCAGCAGCTGTTGTACGCGGCGGTCGATCGAACCCTGCTCGATGATCATGCGGGGATTCTCGTAATTGCCGCGGCCCGGGGTGGCGATCCAACTCGACCCGTAGATGCCGTTTTTATGGTAGTCGGACATGATCGGAATGGCACGCATCATGGCGTCCATTACCTTGTTCGTGCCGTATCCCGGCTCCGTGTAGTGACGCATGTTTCCGTAGAGCGATCCGCCGACCTTGATGTATTTGTTGAGCTGGATGCCGAGTTTCAGGTCCATCGAAATCCGGTCGGCCCAGTCGTTGGCGATGAATACGCCGTCCTGCTTCATGTAGCCTACGGCCATGCTGTAATCGAGCCGTTCGGTTCCGCCCGAGATGCGCAGATCGTGTTGGTGGACGAAGGCCGGTTTGAGGCAAATGTCGAACCAGTTGGTCGCAGGGTAGACGTCGGGATTGGTTTTCATGCCCTCCTGATACTCCTTGATGACGGCTTCGGAATAGGAGACTCCCGAGGGCGCCTTGCCCGAATTGATTTCTGCCTGATTGCGCAAACGCATGTAGAGGATCGGATCGTCGATCGGGTCGGGGAGGTAGGTGGCGTATTGTACGCCGAAATTGGCCCGATAGTTGATTACCGGAGCGCCTTTGACGCCCTTTTTCGTGGTGATGAGAATCACGCCGTTCGAGGCTTTCGAACCGTAGATGGCCGCCGAAGCGTCTTTCAGCACGGAGATCGATTCGATGTCGGCCGGATTGATTTCGTTGATGTCGTATTCCACGCCGTCGAGCAGCACGAGCGGATTGGCGCTGCTGAGCGTATTGACGCCGCGGATGCGGATCGTGCCTCCGTCGGCGCCGGGTTTGGCGTTGTTCTGGTTGATCCACACGCCCGGGGTGTTGTACATCGCCTGCGCGGTGTTGGTGATGGGTTGGTTGGCCTTTTCCCGCATATCGATCGTGGCGACCGAGCCGGTGAGATTCACGCGCTTGACCGTGCCGTAGCCTACGACCACGACGTCTTCGAGAACGGTAGCCTCTTCCAGACGGACCTCTTCGGCGTTCGATGCCGGAAGTACTTTGGTCTTGAACCCGATATAGTTGAAGGTCAGCTCCTCCGTCAGGGCGGAAACCGTCAGTTCGAAGCGCCCGTCGGAACCTGTCACCGTGCCTTGGAGCGTGCGCATGTTGACGACGGTGGCACCTACGATCGGGCCCCCTTTCGAATCGATGACCCGTCCTTGGATTTTCAGCGGTTTGTCGGGTTTCGGCGCATCCTCTTTTTTCGAAATAAGCACCTGTTTGTCGACGATCCGGTAGGCGTAGGGCGTACCGGCGAACACACGGTTGAGCACTTCCGGGATTGGAGCGTCGCGTTTCGATACGGTGATGCGCAGCGTGGGGTCGATCAGATTGTTGTTGTAGAAAAAGGAGAGTTCGCTTTGCGCTTCGATGGCTTTGAGCACGTCGAGGATCGGAGCGTCCGTCATTTCGACGGTCAGCCTCTTCCTCTCCTGTGCATGAAGCGTTGCGGGGATGCCGTTTGCCGCAAGGAGCGACATGCAGCAAAACAGGATCCAGAGGCTTTTCCGGATGTTGTAAAGGTTTTTCATAAGGTTTTTTAGAATTAGGTTTGGGTCGGTGCGGTGCGGAGTCCGGCCGCCGTGCGGCCGGAATGTTCGGCGGGGCCGTTATCCGTATCTTCGGTTCTTCTTCATGAGGCAGGTCGTTTCGGGTTCTTTTTATTTTTCGTAGATACGCACGTACATACCGTCGCGTCGGTAGAAGAGCGGTGTCTGGTCGGTCGAGGATTGGAGAAGCTGCAAGGTGCGATCGAGTGTCTCGTCGCTCAGCGAGAACGTGTAGTGGTAGCGTGTCGCGATCTCTTCGGGACAGTCGATATGGCAGTTGTACCATCTTTCGAGGCGCGGCAGGATGACCGACAGGGGTTGGTTCTCGAAACTCAATGACATGCGCTCGTGCCAAAGCGTGTAGCGTTGAGCGTCTACCCGGCTGACGATCACTTTGCGTGTGTCGGCGGAGTAGGTGAATTTCTGGTCGGGCGAGAGCGTGAAGGTCTGTTTCGTTACTCCGGGGAGGGATACACGTACGCTGCCGTTGCGCAAGATGGCCTCCACGTGCCGGCCCCCGAGATCGGAAAAGACTTCGAAAGCCGTTCCCAGAGCCGTGACGTCGATGCCGTTGCTGCTCACGACGAACGGTCGGGAGGGATCTTCCGCCACCTCGAAGAACCCCTGGCCGTTGAGCTCCACCCGTCGTTCCCTGCCCGAAAAATCCGCGGCGTACCGGCACGAGGAGTTGGCTCCGAGCCAGAGGGTTGAACCGTCGGGCAGCGCTACCTGTTCGGTGCTTTGGTTCCCGCTGTACAGGGTGTGGATGATTTCCGGAGCGGGACGCCACAGCAGGTTGACGAGGGTGAGTCCTGCACCTATGGCCAGCATGATTGAAGCGGCGGCGCCGTAGCTCCGGCTAAGCCATGCGGTGCGTACGCCTCCCTTCCGCCGGATTTTTTCATGCGGCATCGTGCGGGCGACGATGCGCTCCCAGATACGGCTTTCGCGCAGGAGGTCGTCTTCGGCCGGTTTTGCGCAACGATCCCATTCGCGCTGCATGTATTGCGTGACGTCGTGCCGCTGCCAGAGTTCCGGCATCTCTTTCTGCGGGAGTTTGCCGGCGAGCAGTTTGCGGACGAGCGTTTTTATATCTGTCATTTCGTGTTTTTTGCGGTATCCGTAATAAATACCCGGCACGGCACCAGATACCCTTAGTGCGTGCGGTAATTTTTTGTGATTTTCGGAAAAAAAACGCTCCGATTCCGGTCGGAATGTCGTTTAGCAGACCGGTCCGTCGTTGAAAAGCGCGAGCCAGAGCAGCAGCGCGAGGTTGTCGCGCAGGAAACGCAGCGCTTCGTGCATGTGCGCTTCGACGGTTTTTTGCGAAAGGTTCAGTTCTTCTGCGATCTCCCGGTAGCTCTTGTGCTCGCGGCGGCTCATGTTGAAGACTTGCCGCTGACGGGCGGGCATCAGGTCGATCAGTCGGTCGATGTATTCCGCAAGGTCGCGGGCGCTCACTTCGGATTCGATGTCGTCGGACGATTCGAGGGCTGCGAGGACGGATACCTTGAAACTCAACGGGTCGATCTGTTTATGAAAGCGGTTGAAGATCAGATTGCGCGTGATGATGAAAAGCAGTCCCGAAAAATTGCCGTCGAGGTGGATGCGTTCGTGAATCTGCCACAAACGGATGAACACCTCCTGCACGACGTCCTCCGCATCCTCGTCGTTTTTCAGGTAGAGGCGGCTGAAGCGGAAAACCTGATTCCAGTGGATGCGATAGAGACTGGCGAATGCGTTGGCATCGCCTTGCCGGAAGCGGTCGAGCATCTGTTCTGTCGGATTCTGAAAGGGTCGCTTTTCCATCGGATGACATGCGGGAGATACGGCGCTTTTCCGGACGGTTAGGGCCGGATCGGTCGATGTTCCCCTGAATGAAATAAGTATTTTAGGCAAAAATAACAAATTATTTGTAATTTACAGGCGATGACGAGTTTTTTTAATGAGCTTGTGATTTGTCATTCGCCGCGTGCTTTTTTCGGCCCGAAAGGTCGATGAGCTTCGCCCGAGCGCCGAAAGATGTGCATTGTGGAATTTTCGACGCTTTTCCGATATTGACGTGTATCCGGGAGAGGAAATATGGGGTCGCTTCTGTGCGGAGGAGTCTTGCTTTGGGATTTTGATCGGAAGTCTTGGCGCGTACGGATGTATACGGCTTATATGAAAGGTTTGGCGGACTACGCCAAAAGAGGCGTATGGAGATGTCCCGATTAAAAAGCCGGTATGCTCATTTTCGAAATAGCGCGCCGGCAGAATCGTATCGTTTTTATCCGAGCCGTATTTCGGAGATGCCTGCGGTTTTTCCGGTTAGACGGCGATGCGGATGTGCCCCCCCCTCCTGAACTCGCGCAGCCCAGCGACCATACCGCCGTACCCGGCTCGCTGACGTTCTCGCTCGGAAAGCTCGCACCTCAGAACGCGGCCGCCCAACGGCCCGGTTCTAACCAACCAAGTTTCATTCGCGAGCTTGAATAGATGTCATGCGTAATCGCATCGATTAGCTCCGAAGATATGGGTCACCTTATGAAAAACATTATACCATCCGATATTTGGATAGTCATCTTTCCTATGACTTTGATAAGTTTTCGCGGTATTGATGAATTTTGTCTGCTTGCTGATATACTATTGTGTTGTTATTGATTATCAATAGCTTACGACTTAAAAGATGGAATTTTCAAAAATTTACTCGTTTTTTTGTAAAAAAAATCAAAAAAATTAACTTTTTCATCGCCTCTCTAAACAGTGGGGAAAAGGTAAACTCCGTCTTCTGGAACCCCGACTTTTGTTGGATCTTCAATCAAAGGGTGAGGGTAAGATCGGCCAGCAGAACAGCTGTCTCCGGCTCCTCTTTCGGGGCATCCTTGGGTTTCCAGGCCACGATGAAGCTAACGGTCGCGGATTTGACCCGGTAGCCTTTTGTAAACCAATCGGTAAGTGTTTTCTGCATTCGGGTCGAGAGTTTGGCTACGGGGAGGCCTGTTTTCTCGGTATAGAACGTGAAGTCGTGGTATTGCAGCGAATCACCGCTCTGCAGTGCTAGTACTTCGCGTTTGATCCCCTTGAAGAACTCCAGATAGACGTCCCGGTGGGAGAGTTGCAGGACGATCTCTTCGGGTAGGGTATAGCTCCGATCGTCGTGATCGTGACGGTCTGCCGTCAGACGGTCAAAACAGTGTCCGTTGGTATGGATGAACAGCCGGTTCTTGGCACGGGTGATCCCCACGTAGTAGCGGCGCATCAGCTCCGCATTCTTGGTGTAGTTGTCAGTCAGAAGCATGTAGACATCGTCGAACTCGCGCCCTTTGGCCTTGTGGATGGTCGATACCACCACCTCGGAGCCCGAAACATCGCAGAAATCCTCCATTGATGATTCGAAGACGAACTCCTTGAAATCGCTGATGTATTTCGTCTGGTTGAGATGCTCGAACTGTTCGAAGCAGCGCTTCACAAGTTCCAGATTCTGACTTCGCCCGTAGGTATTGCTCGTGGCACGCCTCGCCTCCTCCCAGAGTTCGCCCGAAATCACGGGCGTCGTCACTCGCTTGTCTAGGTATCGGAGGAAATAACGTATCTCGGAGAGGTTCCAGAAGCGGAAGCCGTCCATCGACTGGATCAGTTTGCACGGAACGCCCTCCTTGCGCAGAAGTCCGGTCAGGATGACCGCCTCCTCATTCGTCTGGGTAAGGATACACGAGGTGCCCGCATGGCGATGGCAGCGCAACTCGTCGACCAGCGGCTGATACATGATCTCCGACGTGTGGTGAGTGACGCTGACCCACCCCTCTTCGCTGCGCATCGATTTAATCGGCGTGTGCTTCATGCGCTTGGGAATCGATCGTACAAATTCGTTGGCAAAGGTGACAGGATGGCGGGCACTGCGGAAATTGTCGGTCATCTCGATGAAGCGCGCCTTGGGGCGCTGAGCCAACTGGAACATGTAGTCTGAGTCGGATCCCCGGAATTCGTAGATGTTCTGGTCGTCGTCACCCACGGCGATGACGCGCATCTCCTCGTTGTGGGTCATCAGCGCCGTTACGAGGGCATACTCGTCGTCGGCCATGTCCTGTGCTTCGTCGATGACGAGCACCGTCTTGCCGATCTTGTTGGGTTCGACCTCCCCCTGTTCGATCATTCGGGCAGCCCGGGAGACAATGTCCTGGGCATCTTCAAGGTTGCCGATACGCCCCAGCAGGTCGAAACAATAGGAGTGGAAGGTCTTGATCTCGACAAAATGGGCTGCATTGCCGATCAGCACCATTAGTCGTTGTTTGAATTCTGTGGCCGCCGCGCGCGAGAAAGTGAGCATCAGCAGCTGTTCATGCTTGACATCTTCGAGCAGAAGCAGCGATGTCAGTTTGTGGACCAGTACTCGGGTTTTGCCGCTGCCGGGTCCGGCCGCAACCACGATGCAGTGGGACTCTTTGTCGGAGATGATCTCCATCTGTCGCGGGGAGAGCGACCCGAAGAGCTGCTCGTATTTCTTGGGCGTCAGGTTGCGCTGGATCTCGTTGATGCGTTCGCCGCGGAAGTATTTTGCGATGAAACGCCGGTAGTCCATCTGGAAATAGTCCTGCACGAACTGCAGCGCCGCATTGTAGTCCTTGACCATCAGATTGGCATACTCGCCCACGATGTGGACCTGCTGGATCTTCTGTTTGTAGAAGGCGTTGAGTAACCGGTAGTCGTCGACCTTGTAGCGCGACTTGTTGTCCTTGATCCTGCGGATGTCCATCGCGTTGTAGAGGACCAGAAATCCCCCTTCGAGCTTCAGTGCCCCGATCTTCGAGAGATAGAGGAGTGCCTCCTCGACCTCGCCCAGCTGCAGGTCGTTCCGTTCAAAGAGCATCGTCCGGTTGTCGGCCTTGAATTGATTCAATAACTCGACGATCGAGAACTGCACGGCATTGTCTGCGACGGTGTGTTCCTGCCCGGTGGCGTTGGGTTGCATGAGCGTACGCGTCAGCTCGGCGGCCTGACGGTAGAGCCATCCGATGGCGAAGCGGCAGATTTCGGCCCGTTTATCGAACCGGGCCTCCGTTGATTGCTGGTCGGTCTGTTGCCGAAGTTGCAGGTTGTGGTCTGCATCCTCCTGTTTGCGGAGGTATCCCTTGACCGTAAGGAAATAGAGCAGAGTCCGGATATCCTTCTCTTTTGAGGTGCCGATTCCCTCCTGGATGGCATCCTCGTTCAGCTGCTTGCAGGAGATGCAGAGCCCCTCCTCCGGGATGCGGTGGAGCAGGTAGCGTTCGAGCTGGATGAAGCGTTCGAGCAGCTGCTGCGACTTGCGCTCCGAATCCCCTGTTCCGAGCAGATAGGCCGACAGATCCTTGCTATCGGCCAGAATCCCCTCTTGGCGCATGCGCTCCACGGCGGAGATAACCTCGCGCTTGCTCATGCCCAGAATGTCGGCTAGGTAGTCGATTCGCGATTCGGCCTCCGAGTCCTGCGCCTTAGCGATATACTTTTTCGAGATGAGTGACTTGATGATGCGGACCGCCTGTTCGGTCTCCTTGCTGTCGAACAGCGGTGAGGCCGTCAGCCGTCGGCGGGCTTCGTCGAGATTCCGCACGGTGATGCCCGTGGCGTAGACGTGGGGAACGTTGTTACCCCGTTCGAGGTAGCCGGCCTGTTCAAGTGCTGCGAGTGCGGTTCGTACCCGGGTCTCGATGTCGGAGCCCGAACCGTCCCAACCGGCCTGACGCGCAATCTCCAGTGCCGACGAATTGACCCGCATGCGCTGGCGCGTGAGTTCCTTCACGGCCTTCCATACCTGCTGGATCTCACCGATGCTCAGCTTCGTCTGGTTCAGCAGGATGAAGTGCTTGTCCAGATCGCTGTCGCCGTAGAGGACGTAGCAGCGGGCATGCAGATGGGGGTTGCGGCCGGCGCGCCCCGCCTCCTGTACGTAGTTCTCCAGCGAATCGGAGATGTCGTAATGAATCACCAGCCCCACGTCGCTCTTGTCCACACCCATGCCGAAGGCCGACGTGGCGACGATGATGCGTACATGGTCGTTCATGAAGGCCTCCTGGTTGGTGATCTTCTCGTCAGAATCCATCTTGCCGTTGAAGGGAAGGGCCCGGAAGCCGTCGTGGGTGAGGCGTGACGCCAACTCCCGGGTTCGACGAGTTCGCGAAACATAGACGATGGTCGGACATTGTGAGTCGGCAATGAGTTCGCGCAGCCGCTGGTATTTCTCTTCGTCGTTGTCGACGTGCAGCACCGAGTAGCTCAGGTTTGTACGTGTGGCTTTCGAGGCGAAGAGTTCCAGATTCAGATCCAACGTCTGTTTGAAGTAGTCGCGGATGTCCTGGATCACCTTCTGTTTGGCCGTGGCCGTGAAGCAGGAGACCGGGATCGGGAGTTTGCTTCCCTTTTTCTGCTGGTATTTGCGAATGAAGTGGCCGATATAGAGGTAGTCGACCCGGAAATCCTGTCCCCACGACGAGAAGCAGTGGGCCTCGTCGATGACGAAGCGGACGACGTTGCGGGCAAGGAGAATGCGTTCGATCGTTGCCGAGCGGAGCATCTCGGGCGAGATGTAGAGTAGCGCAGCAGTTCCGTCCTGCACTTTCTCGATGGCCAGTGCCCGTGTGATAGGATCCAGCATGCCGTTGATGGTGACGGCCTCGGTGATGCCCCGTTCGGCGAGGTTGTCCACCTGATCCTTCATCAGCGACTGCAAGGGCGAAATTACTACTGTCAGTCCGTGGACAGATAGTCCCGCCATGAGTGCCGGCAGTTGAAAGGTGAGCGACTTTCCACCGCCGGTAGGGAAGATTGCCAACAGTGAGCGTCCCTCGACGGCCGCCTGTGCCGCCCGCTCCTGGAGTGGTTCACCTTCGTAGGTACGGAAGGCATTATAACCGAACAGCGACTTGAGGCTACGGTGGACGTCGAGCTGGGAGTTGCAGTAGGTACAGCCTGCTAGGCAGGGGGTGTACCGCAGCTTCTTGATGATGAATTCCACGCTCGGATAGTTGTGCAGTACCCATCCCGGCGTGATGGAGCGATGATCGGTCGTGTCGATTAGCGCCAATGCGTAGGCCAGTTCGCAGGGGTAGTGTTCGATCAACGGTTCGAGTTCGACGTTCTGGCAGATGCGGCCTCGGTAGACGGTTGCGATTTGTTCGCGCAGGTCGCAATTTTTCAGGCCGGCTCCCATCAGATCGAGAAATCCGTCGAACTCCGGCTGATCCCTCAGCAGTGCGGTGAAGAGCCTCCGTTTCTGTTCGGGCCATGCATCCCAGCGGGCCATCTCGTCCAGAAGCAGATCACGGGCCTTTTCACAGTCGTTGACCGGGTTGTTCATTTGGTCGCTGAGCAACTTATCATCCTTTACGAGCCGGTGATAGGGACGTTCAGGAAAGAGCAGGGGCGAGAGGTAGAGCGTGTCGACCAGCCGCCAAGGAATTTGTCGATCCTCAAAGAGGTATTTGGCATCGTGGTGGATGATGTTGTGACCACAGAGATACTCCACACGCTCGAGGAAGGGTAGCAGCTCTTCTTTCGAGGCTTTATGGAAGATGGCCCCGTCGTAGCGGAGTGCCCCAATGTCGTGAATCCGGTGGTCGGTCAGTCCGATCTCAACGTCCACAATCGCATAACACAACGGTCCATACCGAAAGGGCATGAGGCTACGGATTGGATTCGATGCCTCATTGGAATCCGTTTTGGACAGGCTGTTCGATATGGGGTTCTCCTGCATGGAATTAGGAGTAATTTACAGTTTATTTTACAAATATAGAATTTTTTTTGTTTATACATTGTGTATTACACTATCCTGTTTGATTGTATTCTTAATTAAGTTTGTAGTCAGATCTTATCTAACTTTAACATTATGGATGCAACCTTTTCATCGGCTCCATCCAAACAGAGGGAAAAACATCCTTGTAGACCTCGATACATTCCGTTCAGGGCGGGTTTATTTCGCCAGAATATACTATAAAATTGGAGGTGAATCCGCATATGTTTTGCGAGTCATTTTGTGGGTAGATTGGGACGGAATGATTGACTTATCAATCCGGTAACTTATATTTTTTTTTGCAGCCAAAAGAGAAAATGGCTGGAGCCATTTCATCATGGCGAAGCCATCTCTTTTCTTCCCTTATTTTGACTTTACTTTATTGAACGTATATGTGAATACGGAGATAAAGTAAAGTTCTTTTTCTTTTGGTGAGAAAAATAGGTCTTAAACATTGACGTTAAAATAAAAATATTCGCTATCTTTACAATGAATATTATCTTATTTGTTTGCTTGATATAAATGAATCTATGAATAATATATTGGCATTTGATGTCTTAAGTCCAAGCGAAGTAGCTTTGCAGATTGCAGCGAGAGTTAAAACTCGTAGACTGGAATTGAACCTAACTCAGGAAGGTATGGCTGCAAGAGCCGGTCTTAAGTTCGCTACTTACCGCCGTTTCGAACAGACAGGAGAAATCTCTTTGAAGGGGTTGCTGCAGATTGGATTTGCTTTGAATGTGTTATCTGAGTTTGATGTTCTCTTTGCACAAAAGCAATATCAATCGTTGGATGATGTATTGAATGAACAGAGTGTTACCCGCAAACGAGGGAAGAAAAATGAATAGTATCAAGCAGATAGAAGTAATATATAACAATCGGCTGGTCGGTCGTCTTGCTCTGACGCGAGAGGGGTTGTGTGCCTTCGAATATTCGGCAGAGTGGCTTAGCTCTGGTTTCTCTATTTCTCCATTTGAGTTGCCTTTGCGAAGCGGTGTCTTTATTGCTAAACCCCGTCCGTTTGAGGGGGGATTCGGTGTTTTCGATGATTGCCTGCCCGATGGATGGGGACTTCTTATTCTGGACCGATACCTGCAACAAAAGGGAATCAATCCTCGCACACTCACTCTACTGGATCGTCTTGCCTTGGTGGGATCGACAGGACGCGGAGCATTGGAGTTTCGTCCTGATAATAGCGTAGTGACGCGGCAGGATTTTGCTGATTTCGAGAAGCTTGCTTTGGAGGCCGAGAAGATACTGGCCAGCGACGATTATATGGGCGAAGGGATCGAGGAGTTTCAGGATCGAGGTGGTTCTCCGGGAGGCGCGAGGCCTAAAATCTTCGTTCGTTATAACGACAAAGAATGGCTGGTAAAGTTTCGAGCCAAGAGGGATTCGCAGAGTATCGGTGTGGATGAATACCGCTATTCGCTGCTAGCCAAAGAGTGCGGAATCGAAATGCCGGAGACTCGACTTTTTGAAGGCAAGTACTTTGGTGTGGAGCGTTTCGACCGAACACTGGGTGGCAAACTGCATGTCGTTAGCGTGGCCGGTCTTATTGGTGCCGATTATCGGTTACCCAGTATCGACTACAAGCATATTTTTCAGGTGTGCGCCATGCTGACGCATAGTGTAGCCGAGTTGTGGAAAGTTTATCGACTGATGATATTCAATTTTCTCATTGATAACAAGGACGACCACGCTAAGAACTTTGCCTTTATTCATCGGGATGGCGATTGGTATTTTGCTCCGGCCTATGACCTGTTACCCAGCGATGGCATTAATGGTTTTCGCACGACTTCAATCAATGACAGTATCGAACCGACGAAAGAAGATCTTTTGGCTGTAGTGGTAAAGGCTGGGTTGAATGAGAAGGAGGCGGATGCGATGTTTGATGGGGTGCAAGAAAGAATTAATGATTAGAGGTGACTACAAGATCTGAGCTATTAAACGAATCGTGAGTGTTATGGAATTACAGCCAAATAGGAATATCTCAGAATCCGTATTGCATGATCGGCGTTCGATAAATCTTCTGAAGAGTATCCTTCCTGATAATTGTGTAGACTGTTCTCAACTTCAAGAGGGAGGTACCTTACCAAATATTGATGGCTATCTTGAGATTCTTGATGAAAATGGAATAGCTCGAGAAAAAATAACAGTTCAAGTTAAGCACCTGACATATCCGGAGAAAAATGGGAAAGTGTTTTATGATATTCCCGAGTCGGTTTATGCATATGCGAAAATACATAAAGGAGAACTCGTCTTCTTTATAGCTTGTGATTATGCCTCTAGAAAATTCTATTGGCGGAACATTGATACGGCTGCCATCGAAGAGTTTAAAAATAAATCTGATCGTATCCGAACTAAGGCGAGATATTATTTTAAAGACAACGAAAAATGCGGTGAGAAGAATGTTGACGCGACCATCGATCATTGGCGTCAGTTGTATAAACAGAAGATGGAGTCCATCAAGGATGATAAGTATCTGGCAGACCAGTTTGCTTCGCGGCAAAAAATGTGCTTCAATGCCGTTTCTTCCGAGTTGCATGGGGTGAGAGACTCGCATATATCTCGACTCCAGGTTGATGAGATTGTGCAATGGATTAGCAAGGATCCTGTTCAGAACGAAGGGAATATCTGTCTTCTGGTGGGTGATGCAGGAGTCGGAAAATCCGCTGTGTTGAAAGATTTAATAGCCATACTGTCCGAGAAGGGTATCAAGTATTTGTGTGTTAAGTCCGACGCTATTGATGATAATGGCAACCCGGTCTCTTTGAGCGATATGCAGGATACATTGGCGTATTACAGCACGGAAGCAGATAAGGTGATTTTGATTGTTGACCAGATTGATGCGCTGTCTCAATCCCTCACGAATGATAGAACGCATCTGAATATGATGATGGCGGTACTATCTTCATTAAACGATTGGCCGAATGTCAGAGCCGTTGTCTCGTGCCGTAAATATGATCTGGAGTATGATTCTGTCCTGAACAGTTTAAAGGATAGATCTACAATTGTTGAGATTGGAGAGCTAACCGAGAAGGAGGTGACAATAGCTCTCAATAAACTGGAGAATGGTCTTGGTCAGGAAATAGATCGTGTGACGGCCACGATGCTCAGGACCGTTCAAATGCTGGATTCATTTTCTCTCTTGTTTCGGCGGAATAAGTCTAAAATCAACTTCAATAATCAGATTGAATTATACGATGCTCTTTGGGATGCTGTTATTTGTGACTCATCTCTACGGCATGATGTAGAAATGCGGGAGCATTTAATGTATAAGATTGTTGAAACAATACAAATTGCAGGGACTCTGAATCCTCAGTTTATTCCTGATTCCAGTCAGAAACGTGCATATGAGTATTTGGCAAGTAATGGTCTGATTCGGCGTGATGGATCTGCTGTCTCATTCTTTCATCAGTCTTTCTATGAATATACCCTTGCCCGTCATTATTCTGAGACCGGGGGTCTGTTCTCGGCTGATCTCAAAAAAGAGATTCAAGGCCTGGAGATACGATCGACGGTCAAGGCAGTCCTTGATTTCAAACGAGGTCATGATACTGCCAAATTCGTGGATGAAGCCCGCAGTATTCTTGAGGATCCCGATATTCGTCTTCACTTGAAGTTGTTGACATTGTCTGTGCTGGCTTTTGTGAATAATCCGGCCCGTGCAGAGAAGGTTCTTGTTGCTGATGTTTGTCAGAAGGATGGGCGGCTGTTGGTGTATTTCCTCCGCGGAGTAAATTCTCCGGATTGGTTCCAGACTATTCGGAAGATGCTGAACGGTATAATACCTGAGCTTAAGAAAGATGACGAACAATTCTTCCCTATAATATCATGCTTGTCTCGCTATGTCTTTGATAATCCAGAGGCGGTGTATGGAATGATAAATCAAATACAAGATCGAGAGTCGAGATTATACGCTGTCGCATATGTAGTGCGAGAGCATAACGACTATAGCCAACCCTGTGTTCTCAAGGCGTATGCTGAGGCAAAACCACAAAACGTTTTTTTTACCGTCCATCTCCTTCAGGATGCGATTAAAAGCAATAAAGAGTTTGCATTGAAAGAAACGCAGGAGTTGATTATGGAGTATCTTGTATCCGATAGTCCATATAACAGCCATGACGGTTATGAGTTGGCAGATGTGTTATGTAAGCAGTTCTGTGTAGAATATCCCAAAGAACTACTCGGAATACTGCATTGCTGTATTTGTGAGACAGTTCGAAAAACAGCGCAAAGTGGCTATTATGGGTTTTCAACAACTGAAAAGTTCTATCGGGTTGACACAGAAAATAATTATGTAGGAAAGATATTGAAAATGTATGAGGATCTAATGATTCGTTATGCATCTGATACTTTGGGGCGTTCATTTGTCCTTGAACTTCTGTCATTAAATAATGAGACAACGTTGTCTGTGGCTTTTGCAGCTATGGCTGAGGCTCCGAGACAGTATGATGACCAGATTCGGCTCCTGTTGGAGGATAATGCGACGATCGGAATATATCTTCGTGGAGATGTTGAGTTCTTCTTTCTGAAAATGCTCAGGGCATGGTATGAGACGTTGAATGAAAATGACGCTGAGAGGTATCAGCGGGCTTTATTATCGTATAAGTCTGAATTTGATTTTAAATACGATGCAGAAAGACGGTGGAGTCAGTTTTTGTGTCCCCATTTATGGCAAGACAAATGGGAATTGATATGCAATACATTGCCAGAGGATCATATGATTCCGGAGATGAGGAGATGCTACCAAGAACTTTTGCGCAGATTCGGACAGAAACATATGGTGGAGAGAAATTATCATTCCGTCGGTGTGGCACATATTTGCGGTGGCGTTGTAGGTGATGAAACATATGCAAGATGGCCAATTTCTAACTGGTTGAATTCATTTCTGAAACTTGGTGAGTATAAGTGGCGTGAGGGTCGAGGTCCTATTAGTTTGAGGGAGCATGCCGATGCATTTAAAAAGTGTGTATCCTCTAATCCGGACAGATTTTACGATTTCGTGCTTGAAATTAGTGATATGGCGGATATTCAAGATATGTACAAGATTGCAGGTTTAGAAGGGCTTTTAGCAGGTGGAGTCAATCCATATTCACTTTGGAATTTATCAAAACGATACATTTCAGAAGAGTTCGCTAAAGCAAATCCCTATACTTTTAGTCAGATTGTTGAGTACTATATCAAGGAAGAGAATGAGTGCATTGAGGAAATAATGGAGCTTTGTAAAACCTTGACCATCTCTCCTTTTTCTGAAGAAAGTAGTTTGTTTACGGCGGAAGATGGTAAGAGGGATATGAGTAGGCGAGCTACAGACATGCTTACAAAAGCAATTAATTCATACCAAGGTTGTGCCGCAGAATTGTTAGTACGCATGTGTGCGATTCCTTCGAGAAGACCGATAGTTTATACATTCTTTGCCGATAATAATATTCTTCTGCATGAGTATATCAAAACAGTACCACTCCATTATTTGAACATGGAAGATTATTATGATGAAGAGTTGTATTTCCCTCTGGTGAGATCTCTTTTGTCAGGTATGGGGCCAGAGTCCTTATATCTCCAGGTGAATGCGATCCAATGGTGCTTTTATTATAGGAATGATGTGGTCTGTAATTATATTGACCGTATTGAGCCCGATCCTTCAACTCATGAATTGCTTGTCCAGATATACTTTTACGGTATGAAAGGGACTCCTATTTCGGAAGAATGCGAAAGGCGGCTTGAGAAGATACTAGCCATTAACAATGAAGAGATTGTTGCCAAACTTGTTGAGACGGCAATGAAATCATATGAGCATGTAGAGTACCGAGATTTGAGTGTGAAAATTCTTGAACATTATGCATCTGACAGTCGGGAAAAAGTTGTTAATGCCTATTGTATGCATTGTGATTCTCTCCCGACGGAGGCTTTCAATTGGTATTGTAGCATTACCCCAGTATATTTAGGAAAAAAGTATCAGCAAGTTCATTTTGAGCTTGGTTATGTGAAGAAATGTATTTCGACTAGCCCAGTATTATGTTATAGATTCATATCGTCTCAGAGGTATTTTGATACTGAGGATGCATCTCTAGTCGATGATGAGGTTGTAAATGTTTTGCTTGAGATTTACAAGAAACTAAGTTTGCATGAAGATACAGATGCTATGAATGAGGTATTGGATCTGTTTGATGAATACATTTATCGGGACAATCGAGTTATGAAGGCTGCGGTTTCACTATTGACATAACTGATCATTTTGTAGTCTAGTCGAACGTGTGTTTGCAATGCCATTTATGTGTACATATTATCGGAAGCAGTCCATAGGACTGTTTTGCCAAAGGAACGTAGAAAAGATCTTATGAGTATACAGAAATAAACAAGAGGAAGATCATAGATAGAAGGTTTCTTGCCGATTTGGCGAAGGAGTTTGGTCTGAACGCTTTGCATTTGGAGGCGTTGGGCGAAAGCTGCCAATGGGAGATTGTCGTTGGTGGCGATATTCTGGAACGGCTGGTTGAAATTCAGTGTCAATTCAAACGACTGGCCGTGATGGGCGACGATGAGTACCGGGGATTCTATATCGAGGTGTCGCGGCCTACGCCAGAAGAGTGGGGCGATGCCGGGGAGTTGATTGCTTCGGGGGAATATGACGGCCGGGAGGCGTTCCTTGCGGATTGGCTTGCATTCAACCCACTGGAGACGCGGTGGTTCCATGTCGCTTCGACCTGGTACGGGGATTCTCGGTCGCTTCGTGTTACGGACCGGAAGCGTACCAGGTTCATCATCACGAACCGCTCCGCGTGTGTTGATGGGGAACCAGATGATGCGTGGTGCAGGAAGACCCTAACCCGCCTCTTCGACTATCTGCAACGGCTGATTGATGTCGTTGTTGCGAATCCAGACGGATTCAATGACTACGTGGCGCACAACCTACCGTATCAACAACGAATAGGCGTATTGCACAAAAGGAATTTAACCGCATAGTACCGAATTCCAAAATTGAGGTGGAAATCGGGAAACGGCCATCAATGCATTGGAGGACTCGGTGCACGGGCGTTCCGTGCCTCCTTTGGAGCGTATGACCATCCGGCTGTATTGCACTTATTACCGCATTGCCAAGAGGCGTTACTACCGAGAACAGGGCGCCAGCGGACGTGTTTATGAGGATTTGCAGGATGTTCCGGAAACGCTGCGTGATGTAGCCTATTATAAGCAGATGAAGTTCGTGGATGTGGAGACCCTGTACGGCATTGACAGTCCGGCGAATTTTATACGGTTTGCAACGGACCACTACGGTGAACTAGGACTTTCTCGCTTGAATATCTTTGCCTCAAACAAGCGTTAGCAAGGCTGGATGATTGTTACCTCCAACAGTTATTCGTCCAATGTCGGGCTGGCTATTGAGGTGGTTACTGCCCTGTATAAGGCTGGGGCGCTGCTGCTGATCTACGACGCAGAGAAGCTTCTGAGAATCCTGCGGGAAGGGGATTATGTGCGGCTGGTTCCCGATTCATATCACATATATGGGCTATCAAGAAGAAGGTGCTGTCTATGAATTGCCCTGGGAATATGAATGCTCGGATGATGAGGTTCGGATTTGACTCTAGAACAATACCAAGCAATTGTTTCCCTTGCAGAATGGCAGCAAGAGGAGCGGGTGAACTCCATCGTTTGACGGGACTGTGATAATTAGTAACTTGGCTTATCTCTATGCGGGTTTGTATAGGGGTAAGCTAAGTTTTTTATTGGCATCTTATTTTGTTTAGGAGATATGGTTGAGTTAAGTTGAGTTGTGTGTTAGGGATTGTGTCCCGTTTTTAGCTGAAAATGTAATGTAGATAGCGAGCGATTTACTATATTTATAAAATGAAGTAGCCGGATATATGAATCAAAACCTTAATCGGATTAAATTGGTACTCATCGAGAAAGATATTTCTCAAACGGAGTTGGCGGGAAAAATAGGCAAAAGTTTTAACACCGTGAATGCTTATTGTTGTAATCGTTAACAACCGACATTGGCGGTATTGGATGATATCGCAAAAGTTTTAGGGGTAACCATTAGAGAGTTGATAAAGGAAGAAAAATATGGCAAGAATATTTCGTATCTTTGTAAAAACATTTTTTGAGTGGAGCAGGAGCGGGAAATATTGGATCGGCTGGCGCAGGGGGATCGGGAGGCGTTCGATGCGCTCTATCTGCATTATGCTCCGAAAGTCGAGGAACTGGCGTTCTGGATGTTGAAGAACCGGACGGAGGCGGAGGATGTCATGCAGTCCATCATGCTGAAAGTCTGGGAACGCAAAGAGGAGATCGCGCAGATGACCCGTTTTTCCAATTACCTCTTTACGATGACGAAAAACGCTATTTTCGACATTTACAACCGTTCGCTGGTGCATGAGAAATACGAATCGGCCCAGTTGTCCTCCGTCCGCTATTTTCACGACGATACGCTCGACAGCCAGGTGGAGACGAACGATCTGGCGCTGCTGATCTCCATCGCCGTGGACAAGATGCCCGATCAGCGGCGGCGTATCTTCCGGATGAGCCGTTACGAGGGTCTTTCGAACCGGGAGATCGCCGAGCGGCTCCGGATCAGCGTCAAGACCGTGGAAAACCATATGACCGCCGCACTCGGCCAACTGCGGCGCCTGCTTGCCTCGATCACGCTTTTTTTCTGAAAATCGTTCTTTCCGGCTGGGGGTTCGCCGTTCTTTCGTCGTTCTATATTATGAGCAGCACCCCAAACGATGAAGACCGACAAAATCAACAGACTCGTCCGCGATTTTCTGCACGGCGATATGCCGGAGGAGATCCAACGCCGTTTCCGACGGTGGATGACCGCCCCGGCCGACCGGGAAACGAAGGACGCAGCGCTTTTTCAGGCCTGGAAGGAATTGCTCGCCCGGCCTGCGGAACGCGATTACCGCCATAAACTCCCCGACATACACCACCGGATCGACATGCTGGACCGGGCCGGAAAGAAGAGCCGGTTCATATCCTTGCGGCGTTTTGCGGCCGCTGCGGCCCTGCTGGCGCTCGTCGTCTGCGGGGAATACCTGTTCCTGCGTTCGCGGTATGAACGCGCCCCTTCGGTGTGCCTGGTCACGGCCCGAGGCAGCAAGAGCGAGTTCACGCTTCCCGACGGGACGCGGGTCTGGCTCAACGGCGACAGTCGTCTGAGCTATCCCGAAACATTCGATGCCGGAATCCGTCGGGTCCGGCTCGACGGCGAAGCCTTTTTTCAGGTCAGGCACGATGCCTCCCATCCCTTCGTCGTCGATATGGAGGTCATGCAGGTCGAGGTACTCGGTACGGAGTTCGACGCCCGTCACCGGGCCGGTACTCGCTATGCCGAAACGATCCTTCAATCGGGCAGCGTCCGTGTCCTGACCCCGGACCGTAAAAGTCCGATCCTGCTGCGGCCCGACGAACGGATCTTGTTCGATACGCAGACCGGCCGGATTGCGGTTTCCGAGGTTTCCGCCTGCGATTATTGCAGCTGGACGTCCCGCCGCCTGGTCTTCACCAACAAATCGCTCTCGGCCATACTGGTCAATCTGGAACGCTGGTACGGCGTACATTTCCATTCCGAAGGGAACATCGACCTTTCGGCAAAACTCTCTTTCCATATCGAATACGAATCGTTGGAGGAGGCGATGCGCCTGATCTCGCGGATCGCCCCGATACGCTACGACATCCGCGGCGGGACGGTTTTTCTCGCCCCGGAATGACGCAATCCCGAACTCGAATCCTGAAAACCATTTGCCTATGATGATCTGACAAGCTTAAAAAATTGGGACGGATGTTCCTACCATCCGCCCCATGACTTAAAATTAGACCTTATCGTAGATAATACTACGAATGATGAACTTTAAATCGTTACAAAACTATGAAATTTTTTGGACAATCCGATGGCAGCACCCCGCACAAGCGGTGTTTGCCTGTAAAAATCATGTCCTTATTCATTTTTCTGTTTATGTCCGTCGGGGGCGTTTCCGCCGCTAACCCGCCCGTGACGATCCATCTGAAAAATGTCACTGTCGCCGAACTGCTGCGGCAGATCGAGGCGCAGGGGAAGTACTCGTTCGCGTATAACAACGCCGACATCGACCTGACCCGTGTCGTTTCCGTCGCTGCGGAGGCCTGGCCCATCGAACGGATCGTGTTGAAATGTATTCCCGACGTTCTCGTAAACGTCGAGCGGAACAAGGTGATCCTGACGCCGCGCCGCGGTGCGCAAGTTTCCCCCCCCCGCAAAATTTCGGGCAAGGTCGCGGACGCTTCCGGTAATCCCGTCGTAGGTGCCACCATCCTGCTCAAAGACGGCGAAGCGGTCCGGGGCACCTCTTCCGGGGCGAGCGGTACCTTTGCTTTCGACTCGTTCAGCCTTTCGGACAAGGCCGCGCTCGAAGTGTCGTTCATCGGGTTCGACACCTACAAGACGACGGTCGGCGTCCGGACCTTTTTCGACGTGGTCCTGACTTCCGCCCAGCAGAGCATCGACGAAGTGGTGGTGGTCGGTTACGGCGTGCAGAAGAAAGCCAACCTGACCGGAGCCGTCGCCACGGTGTCGCAGAAAGAGCTGAAAGACCGTCCCGTGTCGAACGTAGGCCGCGCCTTGCAGGGCGTGATTCCCAACCTCAACGTAACTCTCTCTTCGGGGCAGCCCGGAGCCGGCGCGTCGTACAACATCCGCGGTACGACTTCGCCCAACGGAGGCAGTCCGCTGATTCTGATCGACGGTGTGGAAACCTATCCCGACCGTATCAACTCGAACGACATCGAGTCGATCACGGTGCTCAAAGACGCCTCCTCGGCCGCGATCTACGGTGCCCGCGGCGCGTTCGGCGTCATTCTGATTACGACCAAGAGCGGGCGGTACAACGAAAAGGCCGAGGTGTCGTACAACGGTTATTTCTCCATGTCCAGCCCCACGACCTCGACCGATTACGAAACCCGCGGCTACTACTCGGCCAAGATTGCCGACTTCTTCATGATGGCGACTCAGAACACGCCCTACACCTCCTACACCGAAGCCGATTACAAGGCGCTCTGGGAGCGGCGCAACGACAAGACCGAGAATCCGGCGCGTCCGTGGGTCATCACCGACAGGCGCAACGGCCGTCAGCAGTACGTCTATCTGGCCAACTTCGACTGGTATAACTACCTCTACGACGACAGCCGCCCGACGTGGGATCACAACATCAACATCAAGGGCGGAACCAAGGCGCTCTCTTACATGGTCAGCGGACGCTACTACCAGCAGAAGGGCGTCAACCGGCTCGAACCCGACATGTTCAGGTCCTACAATTTCCGCGTGAAATTGCAGGCCGAGATCAAGCCGTGGCTGACCATCGCCAGCAACACCAAATTCTTCCAGTCGAACTACAAGTATTACGGCTACGAGGACGAGTACAACAATTTCCGCAAGCCCACGCTGCATGCGCTGGCGTCGTTCGTGCCGGTGAATCCCGACGGAACGGCCGTGTCGCATACTTCGATGACGCAGTCTTCGACCCACTACGTGATGGACGGCTACAACGCCATGATGCAGAAGGGCAAGAGCTTCGGCAACAAGAAGACCCAGGAGATCACCACGACGTTCGAAGCCACGTTCAAACTGCATAAAAACTTCAACATAAAGGCCGACTTCAGCTATACGCAGGGCTACCTGCACAACGACTACCGCAGCGTCAACGTCCAGTATTCGCAGTATCCGGGCGAGGTGATGACCGAACCAGAAGGCAGTTTCCCCAATAAATACAAGGAGGTCGTCTGGGATCAGAACTATTATGTGGCCGACGTTTACGGAACCTACAACCGGACCTTCGCTGAGAAACACAACCTGACGCTGATCGCCGGTTACAACTACGAGGCCAAGTATTACCGCGACCTGACGGCGGCTAACGACGGCCTGCTGTCGGAAGACCTCTCGGACTTCAACCTGGCCAAGGGCACCACCAACTTCACGCTCAACGGAGGCCGCAACGAATACGCCATCATGGGCCTCTTCTACCGGGCAGCCTACGATTACAGGGGCAAGTACCTCTTCGAGGTCAACGGCCGCTACGACGGCACCTCGCGCTTCCCGCGCGGCAAGCGCTACGGCTTCTTCCCCTCGTTCTCTGCGGCTTACCGCATCAGCGAGGAGCCTTTCTTCGAGCCGTTGCGCAAGGCGGTGGACAATCTGAAAATCCGTCTTTCCTACGGTTCGCTGGGCAACCAGCAGATCGGTTACTACGACTTCATTCAGACTATTACAACCAAGGGGTCGATGAGCGACTACTCGTTCGACGGGACGGTCCTCGGCCAGCACGCTACGGTGAGCGATCCCGTGTCGGGCGACCAAACGTGGGAAAAGGTCGTGTCGAAAAACCTCGGACTCGACCTCAATATGTTCAACAATCGCTTGTCGCTGACGACCGATTTCTATATCCGTGATACGAAAGGCATTTTGGGCAAGGGCAAATCGCTGCCGTCGATCTACGGCGCGAGCGAGCCGCAGATGAACGCCAACAACTTGCGTACGAAGGGTTATGAACTGGTGTTGGGTTGGCGCGATTCGTTCAAGTTAGCAGGCAGTACCTTCAGCTACGGTATCACAGGAACCTTTTCCGACTATACGGCTGAGTACACCAAGTGCGACAATCCGACGGGATTGATCGGCGATCCCTATGTGGGCAAAAAGTACGGTGAGATCTGGGGGTATAAGGTCGACGGGCTTTTCCGTAACGACAAGGAGGCCGCCGAATACGCTTCGCGGATTGACCTCTCGACTGTCGCCTCGGGTTACTACACCGCGACGGGTGCTTATGGCAAGGGAGTCCGCGGAGGAGACATCAAATACCTCGACCTGAACGGCGACAACATCGTCAACGGCGGCAAAGGCACGCTCGATGATCCGGGGGATCGACGCGTGATCGGCAACTCGTCACCGCGTTACCAGTACGGAGCGTCGCTGAACTTCTCGTGGTACGGATTCGACGTGTCGGTGTTCATGCAGGGCATCGGCCGGCTGGACTGGTATCCTGGTGCTGACAATCTGCGTTTTTGGGGTCCTTACTGTCGTCCCTATGCGACCTTCGTCCCGAAAAACTTTATGAGTCAGGTGTGGAGCGAGGAGAATCCCGACGCCTATTTCCCACGGGCCCGTGCCTATACATCGCTCAATTCGAATTCAGGCACGGCCTACTACACCAATGATCGTTATTTGCAGAATCTGGCCTACTGCCGTCTGAAAAACCTCACGATCGGCTACACGATTCCCAGACGGCTGACTTCGAAGGTCGGCATCAAGGAGTGCCGCATCTATTTCAGCGGAGAGAATCTTGCTACGTGGTCGGCGCTGAAGAGTGATTTCCTTGATCCCGAGCAGGCGGCCGCTGATTCGGATAAGAAGGCTAACGTTTATCCGTGGTGCAAGACTTATTCGATCGGACTGAATTTAACTTTCTAAAGCAATTGCCGTTATGAAAAAATACATTCTTTATCTACTGACCGGTATGGCGGCGTGCGGTTTCTGCGGTTGCGAGGATGCACTCGACCGTTTCCCGAAAGACCGGCTTACGCCTGACGAATTTTTCCATACCGAGGAGGAGTGCGAGCTTTACACGAATGATTTCTATACGATCTTCCCCTCCGGGGCCTCCATTTACAATGAGACAGCCGACATTATTACCTGCAATACGCTTACGAGCGAGGTGCTGGGCAACCGTACCGTGCCTGCCACGGCGAGCACCTGGAAATGGGAAAAGCTGCGCGACATCAATTTTTTCCTGCAATACTCCTCCAACTGCACCGACGATCGCGTGCGGCTCGAATACGAAGGATTGGCGCGCTTTTTCCGGGCTTATTTCTATTTTGACAAAGTGCGCTATTACGGAGACGTACCTTGGGTCGATCGTCCGCTTGCGTCTGACGATCAGGAACTTTACAAGGGGCGAGATTCGCGTGAGTTCGTGATGCAGAAGGTGATCGGCGACCTCGATTTCGCTATCGCTAACCTGCCTGCCGAAAGGCAGGTTTACCGGGTGACGCGCTGGACGGCGCTGGCACTCAAGAGCCGTGCGTGCCTGTTCGAAGGCACGTTCCGCAAGTATCATGGATTGCAAGGCTGGGAGAGTTATCTCGAAGTCTGTGCAGATGCTTCGAAACGGTTTATCGACGAAAGCGGTTACGCGATCTACGATTCAGGCACGACACCCTATCTGGGGCTATTCTCTTCACTCAAGGCTATCAACACGGAAATTGTTCTGGCCCGAGCCTATAATACGGACATTGGTCTGAAACACGACGTCAACGGTTATCTCACCAGTATCACGATGGGGCGTCCGGGGCTGTTGAAGAACATTGCCAATATGTATCTGATGAAAGACGGTACGCCCTTCACCTCGCAGCCCGGCTGGGAGACTATGCAGCTGCCCGACGAGAGCCGGAACCGCGACGGGCGTTTCGCCCAGACGGTCCGCACGCCCGGTTACAAGCGTGTCGACGACACGGCCGAATCGGCCCCGAACCTCGCCGCGACGATGACCGGCTACCAGCTGGTGAAATATCTGACGTCGGCCAAATATGACTCCTACCAAGCTTCGACGAGCGATTTACCGCTGTTTCGCGCCGCCGAGGTACTTCTCAATTATGCCGAAGCGAAAGCCGAGTTGGGGACGTTGACCCAGGACGACATTGAACTGTCGATCAACCCGCTGCGCGAGCGGGCCGATGTTGCGGATCTCTCGCTCACGGAGGCCAACGCCCATCCTGATCCCTACCTGGCTTCTGCGGAGACGGGCTACGCCAACGTGACGGGCGACAACAAGGGTGTGATTCTCGAAATACGCCGTGAACGTACCGTCGAACTGCTGATGGAGAACCTCCGCTATTGGGACATCATGCGCTGGAAGGAGGGCAAGCGTTTCGAAAAGCCCTTTACGGGACTTTATTTCCCCGGTACGGGAAGTTATGATCTGAATAGTGACGGGGTGGACGATGTGTGCATTTGGTCCGGCTCGAAACCTTCGACTTCGGCGGCGACGGTTTACGAGCTGAACAAGGATATTTTCCTCAGCGAAGGCGACCGCGGCAACATCATCGTCCATACCGACTATGTCCGGACCTGGAACGAAGAACGCGACTATCTCTATCCCATTCCGACCGACGACCGGGTGCTGACGCAGGGCGCCATCACCCAGAATCCCGGCTGGAAAGACGGACTGAATTTCTAAACGGAAACCTAAAAACGAACTACCATGAAAATTACCAGATTCATATTGTCTGCTTTATTCGGCTGCTGCCTGGTCCTCTCCGCAGTGGCGTGTTCCGACTTGTCGGGCGACAACTCCGATTTCAATTTCGGGGACATGCCCTCCGACGAACCCGAGAACCCCTATGACGGGCAGGGGTACGACCGCCTGCCCAGTTCGGTCCGGCTGGCGACCTACAACACCCACCGCTGCGAGGGTTGGACCCAGAACTCCGGGACCGACCGTGCGAACTACAACAACACGGCCAAGGTCATCTCGCTGATGGACCCCGACGTGATCGCCTTGCAGGAATTGGACAAGAACACCACGTGGCATCCCACCGACCAGTTGCAGGAATTGGCCGACCGTACCGGGATGCGGCCCTATTACTGCAAGACGATCGATTACCGCGGCGGTGACTACGGTATCGGCATTCTCTGCAAAACGGCGCCTAAAAATACCTATGCGGGCGACTTGCCGGGCGAAGAGCCTCGCAAGTTCTTCCTGGCAGAGTTCGACGACTATATCTTCATCGCTACGCACTTCTGCCACAAGTCCGACGAGAACCGACAGCGGTCGTTCGAGATCATCACCGAATATATCACCGCGCATTACATCTCTTACACGAAGCCGATCTATCTGGCGGGCGACTTCAATACGTCGGAAATCCCGGAAACGGCGCTCGAATCGTGGAAGATTATCAGTACTTCGGCCAACACCTTTGTGAACACCGCTTCGCCGTCGCGCATTGATTATGTGCTTGTCTATACGGGGAATTCGCCCCATTATGAGCTGTTGGGTACGGCTGTACCGTCGTATGAGGAGATCAATGTGATGACGGTTTCCGACCACCTTCCCGTATTGGTAGACCTCAAAAAGTAAGCGATTATGAAAAACGGACTTTTAAACAGTTTTTTCCGGATGGCGGCGGCCTTCGCGCTGCTGCTTTCGGCCGGGGCGTGCAAGGATGACGTGGCGCTGCCGATGCAGTCGATCACGCTGAGCTCGCATGCGATTCTCGCGCCGTCGTTCGCTACGACACTCTCTTTCGATGTTGCGGCCAATTGCGAATGGCAGATATTTGTTACGGGTAACGACGATGGCTGGGCTGAACTTTCTCAGGTTTCGGCGACGGGGACAGCTACCGTATCGGTGATGGTCGACGAGAACACGACTGCGCAGAGTCGTTCATTGACGATCCGGGCCGTGGCCAAACGTAATGCAGATGTGACAGATGAACTAATTTTCGAGCAAGCTTCTGCATCAGCCGAGGGGTACCTCTCCATTCCCGAACTTCGGGCACTGGCTGCCGACGGCGACTATACGGTGAGCGAGGAGATGAAACTACGCGGCATTGTGGTATCGAGCGTTCAGGACAACAACTATTTCGAGAACTGCCTCGCGCTACAAAGCGCCTTGAAACCCGGCTGCGGCATTACGCTGCGCACTGACGAAACGCTTTACCGCAATCCGGGTGAAGAGTTGGAGATCGATCTGAAAGGCGCCGTGGTGGGCGTGAACGCCGAGACCGGCGTGATGGAGCTGAAGCCCGTTTCGGACGACAGGATCACCCGTACGGAGACTTCTCAGGTGAAGATCGAAGCTCTGAAGATTACTTATGAGGAGCTTCGATCGGGTGCCTACGAGTCGATGTATGCGGGCTTATATTCCCAGGTTTACGTGCCGGAAGGTGGTTCGTTGGGAGATATGACGCTTAAGGATAATCTGTCGATGCAGGATCCTGACAACAATCGCTTTCGGCTGGTTGCTTCGCAGGCTTCCTCATTCGGCATCGACCCTGCGCCAACGGGCAGCGGCGTGCTCAAAGGAATCGTCGTGCCGCAGGATGGTGCCTATGCGATCCGCCCCTGCACGGCCGAGGATAAGGAACTCACGGGGTTGCGTTTCGGTGCCCAAGTCGGCATCCGACTGCCCTATGTCTTCTCGTTCTACGCCTCCTCGCAGGCCAACAAGGATTGTAAGTATGTGACGGTGACTGACGGCTCGTTCGATAAATTGGGCGCGGACTTCAAAGTCGAGGACAAGGATGTCTCCAAATGCGTCGTGCTGACAGCGAAGGTGGCCTCGACGTCGAACAGCAGCCATTTCCGACTGACGCACTGGGCAGACGAGGGTGCACACGATAACATTCCGGCCAAGTCGATGGTTTACGGTCAAGATTCTTATTTCCTGTTAACCGTACCTTTGGCCGAGGACATGCCCGCATCGTTCCGCATTTCGTTCGGTATGTCGGGAACGGGCGGCGCTCCGAAGAACTGGGCGATGGCCTATTCGACCGACGGCGAGGAGTATGTCACCCCGTCTGACGGCTCTACGGCGATTGCGATTCCCGAGGCGATTACGGGCAGTGGCTATTTTTATTATTTCACGGTAACCCTGACGCCGCAGTTGCGGCTGATGAAGGGCCAGACGCTGCTGTTGAAACTTTATCCAACGGACAATGTCAGTTGCAATGGTGGTACAGCCGGATATAATTCGGATTCGCGCCTGCATTCATGTATCGCAATCGAAGCCGTGCCGAAATTCAGTACGTCGAAACCAGCCGGAGCGGTTTATTTCGAACCTTTCGACGGATTGACCGAAGGGTTGGATTACCTTTACGGCGATAAACTGGCCGCTATGCTGAACTATTGCGGCAGTGACATTTCGGAGTGGAGCGCCGAGTTGAAAAACGGACTTTCAGGTACCCATGTCCGTCAGCGGCCGGGTTATGCTCAGATCGGTTATGTCGAGTCGCAGGCCGTGAAGAGGGCGGAGTATAAGAACGAAGCGGGGGCGCTGCTCACGCCGGCATTGAACGCGGCAGGCGACCTGAACCTCTCTTTCCGCGCGATGGCTTACAAAACCTGCTCGGATCGCCCTAAAGGCAAGGCGAACGAACCTAAGGACAAGAAAGGCGATCTGACGGAGATCGTTGTCGAGGTAGTTGGCGGCGGAACGATCAATGGCGCAACGAAGGCGATTGTATCGGGACTGGCAACCGATGCGTTCAATACCTATTCGCTGAAGATCACGGGTGCGACGGCCTCCACGCAATTGCGTTTCACGAGCGAACCTGCTTCGGACGAGTTCTCCCGCTGGTTCATCGACGATATCTACGTGACGAAATAAAGAACGGACAAAACCGGGAGAGAGGGCCGGAGTATTTTCCGACCCCTCCCTTTTTGAAAACAGACTGATATTTATGATACGAAAAATCATGCTGTCCTTGGCGGCCTGTTGTGCCGCCGCTGGACTCTTCGCTCAGCAGTTCGTCTCTTGGGATGAAGCCTATCGGCAGGCCGATTCCCTGATCGCCCGGCTCAGCCTCGACGAAAAGATCTATTTTGCGCGCGGCTATTCCTCGTTTTTCTTCTACGGCGTTCCGGAGAAGGGGATTCCCTATCTCTATCTCTCCGACGCCACGCAAGGGGTTCATCTGCGCAACAACCTGCCCGACTCCACGATGGTCCGCCAGTTGGAGCGCTCGACGGCCTTTCCCTGTCCAATCATGCTCGCCTCGTCGTTCGATCCCGAGCTGGCTTTCCGTTATGCGGAAGCCGTGGGGGAGGAGTGCCGTGCGGGCGGCATCGAAGTGCTGCTGGGACCGGGACTGAACATCGCACGCAATTCCCAGTGCGGCCGCAATTTCGAATATTTCGGTGAAGATCCGCTGCTGACTTCTGTCATAGCTGCGGCTTACGTGCGGGGTATGCAGTCGACGGGGACTGCCGCCTGTCTGAAACACTTCATCGGCAACGAAACGGAATTTTACCGCCGCCGGTCAAATTCATTGATCGATGAACGAGCGCTGCACGAGATCTATATGCCTCCGTTCCGCGCCGGTATCGAAGCCGGTGTGGCCTATGTGATGACCTCCTATAACCAACTCAACGGGGAGTGGGCCGGTCAGAACAGTCGTGTCATCGGGAAACTGCTGCGCGGCGAGCTCGGATTCAGGGGATGCGTGATGAGTGACTGGAGCTCCGTGTACGACACGGAAAAAGTCGTCAAAAGCGGTCAGAATGTGGAGATGCCCGGCCGCCGTGAGTTCGTTGAGGAGGTGCGGGAGCTGCTTCGCCAGGGGTGCATTTCGGAAAAGGATCTGGAACGGATGATCCGGCCCAACGTCGCCACCGCCGTCGCTTTCGGGCTTTACGACCGGGTGAAATACCGTCCCGACCTGCTCGGCCGCTTCCCGGCGCATGCCGAAACGGCCTGCGAAGTTGCGGCGAAAGGCACGGTGCTGCTGCGGAACAACGGGATTCTGCCGTTGGCCGTCGGCCGCCGGATCCTGCTCACCGGACGCTTTATCCGGGAGATACCCCGCACCGGAGGCAGCACCTCCTCGTCGGCCGAAGTACTGGGATACGACAATGTTTCGCTTGCGGATGCTGTCCGTGCGGAATTCGGCGACGCCGTGCAGGTCGTGGAACGTCCCACGCGGGAACAGCTTGCGGCAGCGGATGTCGTCCTGCTTTCGGCGGGAACGATCGACGTGGAGTCGTTCGAGCGTCCGTTCGCCCTGCCGAAAGAAGAGGAGGCATTTATCCGCATGTGCGTCGAAGCGAATCCGAACACGATCGTGCTGGTCAACTCGGGGTCGGGAATCCGCATGAGCGGCTGGAACGATCGGACTGCGGCGGTGATTTACGGCTGGTATCCCGGTCAGAACGGCATGACGGCCTTGGCGGGAATACTCTCTGGCAGAATCAATCCTTCGGGGAAGCTCCCGATCACCATCGAAAGGGAGTTTGCGGACTCTCCGGCCAAAGGGACGATGCCGGCCGGTGCGGAGTTCTACAACAAGGCGCCGCGGGCCTATAACGAGAAGCTGATCCGAATCTATGATATCGACTACGCTGAGTCCGTATTGGTGGGATATCGCTGGTATGAAACCAAGGGGATCGAACCGCTTTATCCGTTCGGGTTCGGGCTCTCTTATACGACTTTTTCGCTGTCGAAACCCCATGCGGCGAAGAAATTTCCAGTAAAGGGCCCGCTGACCGTTCGTGTAGCCCTGACCAACACGGGCTCCCGCTCCGGGGCCGAGGTCGTGCAGCTCTATGTCTCGCAGCGGAATCCCACGGTCGTGAGGCCGAAGAAGGAGCTGAAAGCGTTCCGTCGGGTGGAATTGGCTCCGGGCAAGAGCAGGGAGGTCGAATTCGAGCTCGATCGCAGCGCCCTGGCCTATTGGGACGACCAGACGCACGGCTGGCGCGTCGATCCCGGAGAGTATGTGCTTTCGCTGGGAACTTCGTCGGCGGATATTGCGGTGGAGTTACCCGTTAGCGTAGAGTGAAAAGTTGATATTTGCGGAATGGCGAGGCGAATGAAAAGACTGTCTGACTGTGGTCGTTCCTGCGGTATGGGCTTTAACGTGCCTGCCGTTTCTTCGAGGATTATCCGCAGATCATCTAGTTTGATTGTAACGTTGGATTCGTCCCTGATTTTAATAAATCCCGAAAACTCATCATCGAATTTTTAAGGTTATTACTTATAGTTGTTTTGTTTTGTTTTGTTTTTTCAATTAGAACAGGAGCAAAATGGGGGATTTCAAGGAGTTCAAAATCACTTGGAATCTCCCTAAATTTTCCCGATGCATCATCATATTCTCATTGATTATCAATGGTTTGCGTCTTAAAAGGTAGACTGCTCAAAAAATTACTTGTTTTTTTGCGAAAAATCGAAGATTTAACGTTTTTTTTTCATCGGCTTCCTCCGAACAGAGGGGAAAAAGGCAAAAACAGCCTTTTGGGCCCAGACAGACTCCGTCTGCAAAGATAGAGCATGTCGGGGTTTATTTCGCCAAAATGGGCTGTAAAATCGAGGTTGAATTCACGGATATTTTCGGGTTCCAAGTAAGGTATTTTATGTTTGATCGGAGTGGCCGTTGGGGACGGTCTTTCACATTCGGATTGCTTATAAGATTTGCTGCCAAAAGAAAAAGGCTGTAGCCATTTTGCCATGGCGCAGCCATCTCTTTTCTTCCCTGATTTTGACTTTACTTTAATGAACGTATATATGAATACGGGGATAAAGTAATGTTGCGACAACCTGTCGGATCGAACTAATTAAAAGAAAACCATATTTGGCAAAATTTCCTCATTTTTTACGTTACAATTCAAATAGACTCCCAACATCAGATGATGTTAAGAAAATGAAAGCCATTCAGAAATGGGGGGTAGGACGTATTTTGAACAATCTTGAGCAATAATTTTGGAAGAGAGAGCAGTTAATCCCCACCGAAAATTTTGTATCCCGCCCCCAAATGGCAGCAACAACCCCAGCCGTTCCGATGAGAACTTTGTCGACGGTCTTCCAGAATTTCTTCGATTTTCTTTCCTCTCTTTTCTCTCTGCTTCTTGCTTTGCTTGATATTTCGGATACTCTTTCTTGCATTTGACCAACCAACTCGAAATCTCTTTTATCGCAACGTAACATGTCAATCGGTCATTATAAGCATCGCGCACTTCATCACCGTTGAAATGAGCATAGGCATTGCCAATGTTTCGAAGATTGTTCAACTCAAAAATAATTTTGTCATCATAGAACGGTTCGGGAATCACATATCTGAGTCCATCAATATCTTGCTTGTTGCTATAACAACCAGCCAAATAACCATATAGATTATATATGTCATTGATAACTGATTCAAAAGCTTTGCGAAACTGACTGCAGCATACTCCGCAATCCGAATCGTAATATCTCATCGCGTCCATAACGCAACGGTATGTATTTGTGAAACCATTTTCACTTAGGATGTTGAATTCTGTGGAATAGTACTTCATTTGCAATGGTTAATATTTTATGACCTATAATTCGATGAAGTCATAAAGATTTAAATTCTTAGATGTCATATGTTTATCTAACAAGTCAATGGCATCGCTCTTTTTATTCCAACATTTATCTGAGATTTGGATAGCAGATGCTAATGTCATCTCTATGAAGTTTTCATAATGCTTGGCAATACCGACATTATCGCGATATGGTATCCAAAGATTTATGGCAGCATCAAGTATTTTATAAATCTGGCAAAACTCGATTTGGAAACCATTTTCTGGAATGAATGTCAATGCCGGCCATAAAATCTCAAATAGAGGATTTTCATTATCAATTATTTCTGGAATAGGCCTGCAATATTTTAATGTATTTGTATCTAACATATTGAAAACATCGTCAGTAAATATAATGCGTGGTCCTTTGACTTTTTTTTCTTCTAACCGCACTGCTTTTACAACAGCCTTTCCAGCAATCGATTTAACGTATGATGGCTCTCCATTCAATATGGCTGACATTTTTAAATCATATGCCTCTCCATATGATACTCCGCCTCGGAAAAGGACAGGCGGTTCATGTGTTGCAATGTTTTTTACTACAGTATTTCCTTGCTTGTCTAAACCAACCCCTATAGATTTACTTAATGTAGGGTCTGTGGGGGTTTGAGGGTGTAAATAAACATCTATATTTATTCTGAAGGATTCATATACGAAATTAGCAATTTGGATCAATGCGCGACTGCAATCATTTGCAGATATGAAAACTGAATCAGAGAACGGAATGAACAAATTAAAACTATCAACTGATGTACGCGCCGCTAGATTCTGCAAATGGGGGTCATATGATGACACTGGATGTATTTTATCTTCTACTATTGATTGAGAAGAAATAGTATTGAATCTTGTAAGAACACTAATTGCGTCATCAATGTCTTGATTAACAGCATTTGAGAATCCTAATACATCAAGATATGCTACAAGCTTATTATTATTTGTTGCCATAATTTCGTCTTTTGTTACGACCACAAAGATACGAAAAGCGGAGAAACAGATTAACATATTTTGTCCCCCAAATTGGCTACTAATGCAAAACGTTGGAAAGGGCATTTGACGATCTGTCTGTTTTATACTATTGATTTATACATAATCAAGTCGGTTAATCTTTTGTAATCCTTTGCAGGGCTACGAATATCTAACCAATAGATATGTTGTTGTATTCTTATTGATTATCAATATATTACATCTTAAAGATAGGCTACTCAAAAAATTACTTGTTTTTTGCGAAAAATCAAAGATTTAACGTTTTTTTATCGACTCTCTCCGAACAGAGGGAAAAAGCAAAAACGACCCTTTTTGACTCCGACAGAGCCTGTCTATAAAGATAGTGCATGTCGGGGTTTATTTCGCCCAAACGGGCTGTAAAATTGAGGATGGATTCACGGATATTTTTCGGATTCCAATTGTGGGATATTGAGTCGGTCGAAGAGGTGTTTTGCTCGGTCTTAATAGCACCAGGAGCACACATAAATTTTGCAGCTAAAAGAAAAATGGCCGGAACCATTTAGCCATGGCACAGCCATCTCTTTTCTTCCCTAATTTTGACTTTACTTTAATGAACGTATATATGAATACGAGGATAAAGTAAAGTTGCAGCAACCCCTCGGATCGACCAATCAGAAGAAAACCATATTTGGTCGGATCTCCTCGATCATCTTTTGCGGTACTTCGCATTCCCGGGCGATCTCCGGCTATATGGATGCCGCCTGGCAAACCTCGTCTATAATCCGTGCGGCATTCTTGATGTTGTTCTTGGCCGCGTATTCGAGCAGGTCATCGTTGGTGATGCCGCTGAATCTGCTATTTATCGACATCTACCTTAAATAATAGCAGATAACATCATTTAGCTTGATGTATCTGCTCCCGTTAGGCACTGGTTGGCATCTGTTTTTGAGTGTATGCGGATTACATGTTATTGATTTATAACTCTATTCAATAAGCTTCGAAAAATGCTTGTTCGCGATATGTAGAGTCATTATCCCGTTTAGGAATATAAAAATCTCGAATGTTCCACAAAGGCTCTTTATGGACATCTATGACCTTCCCTAATTTTTCATTCCACAAAGAATTTCTATAACCATATTGTGCTATCAAAAGAATTGCATATGCCATTACAGATTCAATCGCATTTTCTAAGCTAGACAAACTAAAATTGACTTCCCTGTCGTGTTTTATCTGATTATAGGCGTCATACCAATGTAAACTTTGCGTGGGTTTATCGGTAGTCCAATCTATAAATGGAGAAAATTCATTAAGCATCTTGTACCGCTTGAAAGATAAGGCATAATCTTTTAGTCTCAATGGATCTAGTAACTGTACATAATCCGTTGTATTAAAAAATTTTCCTTTTTTTGTCATATTATTCTTTTCAAGGATTTTTTTCATCATTGAATCGATTTCTGTACATGCTAATATTATGATATTTCTGATCTCGTGACCAAAAGTCTTTAGGTTATTTGGATATGGCGCAACTACCTTAAATACAGAATATAAATCGTCTATGAGAATTTCTAATTGATTTAATTGATTGTAATATTCTTGATCATTCACAGGCAAATCTAAATAATTATTAAGCGAAGGAATATCGTTATGTAAATCATCGCCGGTATGCTGGATAATCATATTATTTAATAATGGTCGATAAATCTGCCTAAATGTTTCTCCACAATCTAGGTTCAATTTTATTAATTCTTTTTTTATATCTTTTATGTCTCCGGTCAAGACATAATTCTGACATGAAGAATCAAGAAAATCATACATTTCTTTGTCTATAGTGGTATCAGAGATTTGGAATCGAGTACCTTGGTATAAAATAAAGGGAGATTCGAAATCATCATTTTCACCGCAACAAGAAAGAATAATTTCATTGTTGGAATATTCAAAAATAGCCCTAATGGTCTGGTGTTTGACTCCGTCAATAATATTGTAATTTGTATAAATATAAAAACCGTCACAAAGTGATTTCATAAAAACAATCTTTAGTTAATAGCTTAATTTTCAAAACACTTTTTCACAAAGATAGCGAGATGTAGGCATATTATGCATCTTTGGTTATAACTTTATGGACATCTCAATAAAAACTTCTTTTTGGGGAAGGGGAGATTCTGGTGGAAGAGTTAAAGTCGTAATTATGCCATGGCTCAACCATCTCTTTTCTTCCCTAATGGCTTTATTGTATATGGATACATATTGATGCTTATTTCAAGGAAAAGTGTAGATTTCAAGTTCCAATATTGATGGAAAAGTGTATAAAGGGAGTCTGATTCGTTGGAAAAAGTGTGAGATAACAGGTATTATTCGCTTGAAAAAATGTAAAGCTCTAAACCATCATCGAAGTTAGCACTCAGGGGCGATACTTTGAACTTTCCCAGTAAAAGGGTAACGAAAACAAATATACGTTTGCACTTGCACATTTGCACTATGGATCACACATTTTGCTTTATATCGGCTTTTCTCTAAAGAAATTTGCTGGTCCTCAAGAAAATCTATAATTTTGCGCCGTCAATTGAATATAAAAACATAAGCTTACAATGCTGCAAAGAAGAATGAACAACTGGAACACCGTATCGAATCGAGGCATAAAATGCCTTGAGAGATTGTCGTGTGTCCATACTTCAGGCATTGGGGCATTCTATACTTTTGGAGACATTTTCCGACGAACGTTTGATAGACCATCGGGGATACGATGATGCTGGTATCCCGCTGAAACGATAAATGAAAACCGTCGGAGAGTCCTTACCAAACTTTTCGACGGTTTTTGTTTTAGATCTTTGATCTACAATAAACGCTGCGCCTCAGCATATTCCGGACAATAACCGAATCTGCATTCGGCTTGCAGTTTATTTGATGCCTGTTGGTGACGTTCGCACGATGTGCTCTTCTCCGTCAATTCCGTCCACGGGCTGAATTGTAACGTATTATTAACCGCGCAGTGATGCGCATGAATGAAAAGATTATGAATTATAAATTTGACGGAAGCAGGGTGTTCTTTACATCCGACACCCACTTCAACCACACCAATATCATCAGGTTCTGCAACAGGCCTTTCAAGGATGTATCGCACATGAATGAAACGATTATTGCCAACTGGAATCGAGTGGTCGGTCTGGAGGATATCGTGTTCCACCTGGGTGATTTCTGTCTGGGCGGTTCTGCCGAATGGGTAAACGTACTGAACAGGCTGAACGGGAAAATATACCTTATTTCCGGCAACCACGACATCAAGAACCTGAGGCAGAATTACACGAAATACTTCGAGCAGATAACGATGCAGATGTATATCGAGGTGGATAAACAGAAGATTTATCTGAATCACTGTCCGTTCCTTTGCTATGGCGGCTCATACGATGACACCTGGCAGCTTTTCGGACACGTGCATACCCGAATGAACAATACCGGAAAGGATGCACCGCGGCTGAATATGCTTCTTCCGACACAATATGATGTCGGAGTGGACAACAACGATTTCACACCGGTTTCATTTGCGCAAGTGAAGGCTATCATAGGGAAACAGATTGAACAATCAAGGAAAGGAGAACAGTAAGATGAAGATACAATACATGAGTGATCTGCACATGGAGTTCCAGGAGAACAGCAGATACTTGAAAAATAATGAATTGCCTGTAACCAGATGGGATATGTTTTTGAGGATGAACACCTGATGAACGGATTTGATCCGGCCAGGTTTATTGAGATTTAATGGATATACAGAAATGAACGAAAGAAAGATTATAGATAGAAAGTTCTTTACCGATTTGGCAAAGGATATCGGCTTGAATGCCTCGCATTTGGAGGTTTTGGGAGAAAGCCGTCAATGGGAGATCGTCGTTGGTGGCGATATGCTTGAACGGCTGGTTGAGATTCAACATCGGTTCGAGCAGCTGGCCGTAATGGGCGACGATAAGTACCGGGGATTCTATATAGAAGTGCCACGGCCTACGCCGGAAGAGTGGGAGGATGCCGAGGATTTGGTCGCTTCAGGGGAATATGACAGTCGGGAAGAGTTCCTTGCGGATTGGCTTGCATTCAACCCGATGGAAACCAAGTGGTTCCATATCGCTTCAAGTCGATACGGGGATTCCCGGTCAATCCGTGTTACTGACCGAAAGCATACCCGTTTTATCATTACGAATTGCCCTAAGTGTACGGATGCAGGGCCAGATGACACGTGGTGCAGGGAGAATTTAACCCGCCTCTTCGATTATCTGGAACAGATGATTGATGTCATTGTCGCTAATCCCGACGGGTTCAACGATTACGTGGCGCATAACCTTCCGTACCAGCAGCGTACAGGAAGGATTGCACAGAAGGATTTTAATCGCATAGTGCCGAATTTCAAAATTGAGGTGGAAGATAGGGAAACGGTCATCAAGGCATTGGAGGACTCGATGCACGGGCATTCTGCGCCTCTTTTTGAAACCATGACCATCCGAAGGTATTGCACATATTACCGCATTGCCAATGAGGTGTATGAGGCTTATCACCGGAAGCGGGGACTCAGGGGACGTATTCATACAGATCCGCAGGATGTTCCTGTAGAACTGCGTGATGTAGTCTATTACAAGCGGAAGAAGTTCGTTGATGTGATTGAAATGTACGACATTGACAGTCCGGAGGATTTCATGCGGTTCGCAACTGACCATTACGGAGAACTGGGCCTTTCACGTCTGAATATCTTTGCTTCACACGACCGGCAACGGGGATGGAAAATTGTTGTTTCCAATAGTTATTCTGCCAATGCCGGATTGGCCATTGAAGTGGCTACAGCTTTGTATAAGGCCGGAGCACCGCTGCTGATATACGACGCCGAGAAGCTCTTAAGGATTCTGCTCGAAGAGGATTATGTGCGTCTGGTTCCCGACTCATATCACAATTATATGGGCTATCAGGAAGAAGGCTCCGTCTACGAACTGCCCTGGGAATACGAATGCTCTAATTCGGTTCTGACTAGGGAGCAATATCAGGCAATCGTCTTGCTTGTCGAATGGCAGCCGGAGGAGCAGGTTAACCCCATCGCTTGACGGGTTTGTAGTAATTAGAAACTTGGCTTATCTCTATGCAGGTTCATATGGAGGTAGGCCAAATGTTTATGCTATATCGCTATTTTGTTGCTTATAGATACTCTCGATTGAATATTTTTCAATATATTTGCAGAATGTCAAATGTCACTAGTACTTATATGAAGGATGTTAATAGATTAAAGCTGGTTCTGGTTGAGCAGAAAAGAACAGGAAAATGGTTGGCAGAACAATTAGGTAAAGATCCATCTACTGTTTCAAAATGGTGCTCAAATGTTACACAGCCGACATTAGATACATTGGTCAATATAGCTAAAGTATTAGATGTTGATATAAAGGATTTAATAAATAATAAATAAGAATCAATGTATGAAAAAACCTGTATTCTCGGGGCATGAATCATTTGCGTGCAAATCACATTGGTTAAAACGCGGATATGACTTTGTGCTTGCAGGGCATAGTTTTAATAATGAAGATGCTGTTGTGCACCTTGGAGTTGGTAAGAATATGGTCAATTCCATTAAATATTGGATGCGAGCATTTGGGTTATTGAAAGCAGAAGGAGAATTAACCCAGTTAGCTCATAAACTTATGAGTGATAGAAATGGCTATGATCCTTTTTTTGAAGATATGGGCAGCTTATGGTTGTTGCATTTTAATCTTATAAATGAAGATTATGCAACAATTTATAAAAGCACTTTTATTGATTACCATAAACAGCGTAATTTAATTGATGGTATAAAACTTCAAAATTTCATTAAGCATCTATGCTTTGATGGCACGAGCTATAAAAACCTTTACAACGAAAATACAGTTAAACGGGATATAGGAGTTTTATTCCATAACTATTGTAGCCATAGTAATGGGAGCATTGAAGAGTCGAATATGCTATTGGCTCCGTTGAACCTTATTCAAGAAACGGAAGATGGGATGTATATCTTCAATTATGATACTCGTAATAGCATCCCAGCTAATATATTTTTATTTGCATTGCTTGTTCAATTTCCTGATAGCAAAAGCATATCATTTGAGGCCATGAAAGACTTGGCACTAATGTTTTGCTTAACAAATAATGATTTGTTAAGTATTATAAAACAGTTGTGTGTTTTATACCCTACCCAAATAGTATTTTCTGATGTTGCGGGTATTAAAGAATTACAGATTAGAGAAAATCTATCCAAAGATACGATACTCAATAACCACTACTTGACTGAGTAATATGAAATATACCCTCTCAATAAATATAGAACATAGCACTTTTGACCCAAAGAGCTATATTGTAACGCCAAATGCTCTTGGCGTTGTGGGACGCATTATCGATGCATTCAATACAGGGATTCACTCATTTAATATTATTGGCTCTTATGGAACAGGTAAATCTAGTTTTCTTTTGGCCTTAGAGGATTCTTTGGTGAATAACTCTCATGTTCTAGTAGCAAATAAGGGTCAATTTAATGGATATAGTCGTTTCCGATTCCACAAAATTGTTGGAGATTATACATCATTACATAGCCTGTTGACTGAACATCTCTTCCCCGATTCGGCTTCTGAGAATCTGTTTGAGAATCTATCCCGATTTTTTGCTAAAGCAGAGAAAAGGGATGAATTTGTTTTTATTGTCATAGACGAGTTTGGTAAGCTATTAGAGTATGCCGCGAAAAATAATCCAGAGAGAGAACTGTATATATTTCAGAAGTTTACTGAGTTTATTAACAGCGAGAAACGTAATGTAATTTTACTTACAGCACTTCATCAGAATTTCAATTCATACGCTCTCACATTAAGTGAATCTCAGCGTCATGAATGGAATAAGGTGAAAGGCCGCTTTCAGGAAATTGTCTTCAATGAGCCAGTTGAACAACTGTTATATCTAGCAGCTAAACGAATAGAGCGTACATCTAGATCCGTCCTTAACAATGGTTTTAGATCAATATATGATTTAGCGCAAAATACAAAGTTTGCGAGTCCGTCAATTAAATATGAAGATACAGCAGAACGATTATATCCATTGGATTTATTTGCTGCCCATGCATTAACATTGTCAATTCAACGATATGGCCAAAATGAACGGACTCTGTTTTCATTTCTTGAATCGACTGGCGGAGGTTCTTTACAGTCCTTTAAAGATAGTGAACATACTACCTATAATCTAGCGGATGTATATGACTACGACATATATAACTTCCACTCTTTCCTTTCTGAGATTAACCTCGATTCGGCAGCATGGGCAGGTATTCGAGTCTCTTTGGAGCGAGTAGAAGGACTGTTTGACACAGAAGTTGCAGACGATGCAATTAAGCTTGTCAAGACTATTGGCATGATAAATTTATTCGGTAATGCTGGTGTAAGCTTTACTAAAAAAGATTTGTCATTGTATGCTAAGAATGCGTTAGGAATTATATCTCCAGAGGGTGTGATTGACTTGTTAGCACAGCACAAAATAATCCGTTATGCAGAATATAAGTCGCAATATGTTTTGTTTGAGGGTACTGACGTCAACATTGAAAGTGAATTACTAAAAGCCTCTGGAATCGTACCTCGTTCTAAGGATGTTGTTGATAAACTTCTTGAGAATTTCTCTCTTCCCGTAGAGTTTGCTAATGCTGCATATTATCGTAAGGGGACACCTCGATATTTTGAGTATGTTATATCGGACTATCCAATTAATAAACAACCTCAAAATGAGATTGACGGATATATTAATCTTGTCTTTAATGAATCATTGACATTAGAGAAGCTCAAACAAGAGACCAGTACTGTCGAAGAGGCTATATTATATGCTTATTTTAAGCGAACTGATAAAGTTATTGATCATATTTGGATGTTAGATAAGCTTGCCTATGTTCAAAATATAGTTGATAGCGCAGACAAAGTTGCTCATCGAGAATTAAAAGCTTTGATGAACCATGAACGAGGGTTGCTTAATGCGAGTGTGTTAGATGCATTATTTAGATATAGCCAAGATGTCGTTTGGGTGTATCGAGGAAATGAGTTCCAGATTGATTCTAAGACCAGCTTTAATAAATTCTTATCTCGTATATGTGATGAGGTTTATTTCTCTACACCTATATACATCAACGAGATGGTGAATAAGCATAAGCCGAGCGGTGCAATGTCTCTAGCTCGTGTCAACTACTTATCTCATTTACTAGAGAACTCTACTGAATACAATCTGGGATTTGAGGACAGTATGTTTAAACCGGAAAAAACCATCTATTTGACTTTGTTGAAAAATACCGGCATACATAGACTGTTCCTCGGTACATATGAGTTAGATGCACCCAAAGAAGAATCGTTCAGTGATCTTTGGAATGTTTGTGAAGCATTTTTGGAAGGTAGTAAAGAGAAGCCTCGCAAATTGGCTGAACTCATTAACACACTTAAGGCGCGTCCATTTAAGCTCAAACAAGGCGTGATTGATTTGTGGATACCAACATATCTCATTATTAAGAAGAATGATTACTCTTTATATAATGATTCGGGAGTCTTTATTCCTTTTATTAATAGAGAGGTATTAGATATTATGCAGAAATCACCGGGCGGATTCCAAATTAAAGCATTTAATGTAGAAGGAGTTAAGCTGGATTTGTACAATAAATATCGTGAAGCATTAAACCTTAGTCAAGATAGTGAATTTACGGCTGCTAGCCTTATAGAAACTATTAGACCTTTTTTGGTGTTCTATAAGAAACTTAATAAATATACTAAGCAAACAAAGCGGCTCAAAAAGACGACATTGCAGTTCCGTAATGTATTATCTACCGCCAAAGACCCCGAAAAGACTTTTTTTGAGGATTTGCCTCGTGCTTTGGGTTTCAAGGATAGTGTCCTCGCTAGTAATGATGAGGTTTTGAAGAGCTATGTAGATCTATTGCAGAATGCGATAAGAGAGCTTCGGAGTTGTTATGTTAATCTGATTGGGCGCATTGAGAATGCGCTCGTCGATTCGTTGAGTTTAAAATCGACAGACTTTATTCAATACAAAAAAGAATTAGAGGAACGATACTCTTGCCTTAAAACATATTTGCTAACTGATAAACAAAAGGCAATACTCAACAGAATATTATCTTCGGCAGCAGATAAGGTTTCTTGGTATCAATCGTTGGCATATGTCATATTAGATAAGCAGCTTGAAAATTTGCTTGATGAAGAAGAAGCGTATCTGATAGATAATTTGATCCATTTGTTCAAAGAGCTGGATAAATACATAGATATTAGTCGTCAGAATCTTGAACATGAGGACAATTTTATTCGGATAGAAATGATCTCAAATGATGGAGCAATATCACCTCAAGTAGTACGGCTTAATAAGAACAAGATTGATGTTGCACAAAAAATTGAAAAACAAATAGATAAACTGTTATCGGGAGACAGTGAGGTCGATGCATATGCTTTATTAATGATTCTTAAAAGGAGGTTGGGAGATGAGTAAGGTAAGACATGTCTTAGGTATATCAGGCGGCAAAGATAGTGCAGCACTGGCGATCTATTTGAAGCGGTTGTATCCTCAGCTTCCTATAGAGTATTATAATACTGATACAAAATGTGAATTGGCAGAAACTGAAAAATTGATTGAGAATCTAAAATCATATTTAGGGCATATTGAGATATTGGTTGCGGCCGAAGATAGCCCTGAACCAACTCCATTTGATCATTTTCTTAAAATTAGTGGGGGATATTTGCCGTCGCCTCAAGCTCGGTGGTGTACACAAAAAATGAAGCTGGCAGAGTTTGAGCGATTTGTGGGTGATGATCCTACAATATCGTATGTTGGGATTCGAGGTGATGAGGATAGAGAGGGATATGTTTCAACCAAACCTAATATTCAGGCTATATTCCCATTCCGGAAAAACATTTGGAGTATAGATGTGATTCATAATGTTATGCAAAATAGCAACATAGGTGTGATTTCATCTCTATACAAAAAGTATGCGTCTAATGATATATTGGATGAAGCTCTGCAGATTATAGAGATTCCTACATCAAAAAAATTCTTATTCAGCCGGAAGTTCAATGCTTTATTGGATTTGAGTGTTAAGACCTTTAATAAGGTGGTCTTTGAATATCTCAAGACAACTGATTATCCCGTAGGAAAGTTAGAGGATTTTCCTCTAATAGATAATGAAGATATCTTGGTAAAAGAAGATATTTTCAATATTCTAAAAGATAATGGAATCGAGGTGCCAGCCTATTACAATCCAATTCCGTTCGAGGTTGATGGGGAAGTAGGGACATACAATAGAAGTCGTTCTGGATGTTATTTCTGTTTTTTTCAGCAACGTATAGAATGGATATGGCTTTTGGAACAGCATCCGGACCTTTATAAAAAAGCTATGCAATATGAAAAGGATGGTTATACATGGATTCAAGGTGAAACGCTTGAGGAGTTAAGTCGACCAGAGAGAGTTCGCCAGATCAAGCTTGATCACATCAAGAAGCAGGCTAATTTGAAAGGTAAAAATTCAAGTGGTCTTTTGGTGGATATGTTTGACGATGACGATGAAATACCTTGTGCTAATTGTTTTATATAGATATGGAGGAGGTGATTAAATACATATATTATGGGAGTGAATTCGGTGCAATAGTTAAATCCAATGATAATGAATTGTGGTTTAATATGGATCTCTATTGTATTGTTCTCAAATTATCATCCCAATCATGTCTCAATTTAAATAATGATGATTTACCAAGTTCAATCGGATCCCTCACTATTGAGAGCTTATTAAATATTAATAGCTGTGATATAGAGTCTGTTACTATTCTATCTGGAAAATATATTCCAAGCGATGAAGAAAATATGCATGAGCACTGTAGACCATCTACTTATATTACATCGGAAATATGCAGACAAATTAATATAGATTTCCCTTATGCTATTTCATCCTCAAAGACGGGGTATTATTGTGTAGAAGAAAGTACTATGTGTCCAGAGGTATGGGAATATGGTTCGGTATTTACTATTGGAAAGGACTATTGGGATAATATAGAATTGTATAAACATTTCACACAACTTTTTGAGAAGGCATCTATGATTGGTGTCCCACAGTTTTATCATACATCTAATCGCCCTAAAGATAATTATGAAATAAAAGTATTGTCTTCCAACACAAAAGCAAGAAGACTTGGATATCTTAAAATCATATTGGATATGTTTAAAACATATCCAAAAATCTCTATAGCTCATATAAATATAAAGTTTGAGGAGTTTGTTGGTAATTATAGAGACTTTTTGTTTTGTTATAAAAATAATAAAGGCGAAGTTATTCGGACAAAAACAGGGAATTCTGCTAAGCCATATATAGAATTAGCGGAACAATTAGGTTTAATTCATAAAACGCTTGGTTATTATACACTTGGCAAAGACGGAAGAGTGTATAATGAGATTAGGCAGCATTTAACATTCAATGAACAGAATCCATTCTTGTTGAATGACTTTGATGTTGTGTTTTTTTTAGAATTATTACTAAAAGAGGATTACCTATATTTATATACCATCATTACATTAACGCATGAGATTGATAATATTTCATACAAATTTTTGCAATCAAATTTTCAAACAGCCTTGCTAGAACAATGTAGGTCGTATATAGAGGAAGTAAAATCGCATCAACCTTTTGACAAAATACAATCTATAAAAAATAGAATTCATAGAATCCAGAATTGGAAAAAGCCTGATGTGTATATGGAACATGTTCTTATGCCTAGACTTAATTGGTTATATGACATGGAATTCATTTGTCTAAATGAAGATTTATCATTTTATTTGACTCAAAAAGGACGATATCTATGTTATAATCTCTCGCTATGGAACGATATAAATTTCAAAAAAGTTGTATCGCCCATATGGTTCTTAGATAATTTTTTCATGCAGATGATGGATCCGATTTTAGGCTTGCGAGGAAATAAATTTACAGTAACGGATTACCCAACTATCAAAAATTATATCAATAATTCTTTTTTATTGTTTAGGACGTTGGCACCAAATCGAGTGACATTCTCACAGATGTCGAAATTTGTTAGGAATATACTTTATTTTAAAGATAATAAATTGATTGAATCAGAAGATATTAAGAATTTGTTTGGGAAGTTGGACTTTTCTGAATATATTTATAAGTATCAAAAACAATATGAAGACGGATATGTACAAAAAAAACAATAAATAGCATATGAATATCGAGCAATTGAAATTGAAGTCTAATCCTTTTAGGTTAACACCATCTATAGACTCAAAAGAAATAATATGGGCGGGATTCCCGAAGATTAAAGAAAAAATAGAGAATCGTATTAAACGTTCTATTAGCATACCTAATTCTAGTTTGATACTCAATTGGGGTGAGTATGGCAGTGGAAAAACACATGCTTCAAGATATTTTAACAAACAAGAGGTCTTGGAGGAGCTTGCTGATGCTAATACTATTCCATTTTCTATTAATTTATCATTTCCCAAAAGTAAGGATCCTGTAAAAGAGTTATATACTCAAATAATAGACAGAATTAATTTTGTAGAACTCCGTTCCCGTGTTAACGGGAAATTCCATGATCTAAAGGAGATTCTGAATATTATTACACAGAATACATTAATTCGTCAGGTTTTATGTCTACTATTTGATAATGAAGAGGACCTTATGGGGATACGCGAATATCTCTATGGTGGATCTTTTCGAAAATTATCTTCAAAAGGGATTATTCGCAAGCTATCATCGGATAATGACTATATCGATTTAATAACCAGTTTATTCTCTTTACTTACTTATGAAAAGAAAGTATATTCTGTTATTATCATGTGGATTGATGAGTTTGAAGATATCTCCATCTTAAATACTAGCAGCATAAGCAATATCAACAGCTTTGTTAGATCTCTGATTGATAAGGCTTCCAATAATCTCTTGCTGTTCTTAAATCTAACTCAATCCGCCATGATGGATGTTGAAGATTTGGGAGAATATTTGCAGGAAGCTGTTAAGTCTAGAATAAAAGAGCGGATAGAATTTAATATGCCTAATTCCTTGGAATTAAAAGAGTATTTAGAGGAATTGCTTAACAATCCATTATATAGAGATGAACCGTGTACTGGGAGTCAGCGTTTTTCCCCGTTTGAAGAAGATGTAATAGATCAGGTCATTAAAGATTTAGGTAATACTTCATTACGACGATACAATGAGGCATTCTCATTGTTGCTAGAAAATGCCATCTATGATGGGAAAAAGAATATTGATATCGCTTATTATGATGAAATTAAGAGTGAAATAATTGGCTGGAAATGAGATTACCTATTGTTTTAGATACTTGTACTATTTTGAATCTTCTTCGAATAGATGAAGATGAGTTCTTGTATAAAAAACTCATAAAATTAGAAATAAATATATGTCAATCTGTATTTGACGAGGCGAATAGAAATGTGAAAACTAAAACTTTTTCTGAAAATCAGAGAAAATATATTTCATCACACATACCGCAATTAGTACCGTTCATTATAAGATGTGATGAACAATTTGAGAAAGAGTACAAAGCCTGTATTCAAGAATTTTGTGATTATAAAAAGGAAAATGGTGAATTTTATTCTACGTTAATCAGTTTATATTTATGTAGACAAAAGCAATGTAGACTATACTTTTATACAGATGACTATCCTGCAAAACGTGATTTTGATAGTTTTTTTAACTATCAACAGATAGGGATAATAGGTGATACTATTGATTTGTTGGTTTTTTTATATTGGTCCAATCCTGATTTCGACCAGCGGAAACTGGAGAAATATCTTCAAAATCTTCTGTCCGAATTTGCAACTCCATTCAAAGAATTTCATAATCAATTTATGGAAAAGAAAGGAAGATGGATTACTCGCAATATTAAAAATAAAATATTAAAAGAAAACCTAGATAAAATTGAACGCGGGCTTGAAGGATTGAATTTCGAAAAGATTGGGGAAGGCATGGCTTATTTTAAAAATGATGGTAAATCATACAAAGAAATAAGAACCTTTCTAGATAGTTATTTAAATATAAATCTTAGTGGGTATATGGTTTTAAAAATCAAGGATACTGTTAGCAGCCTTAAACGACATCCAATATATAAAATGCCATGTTAAAATCAGATATCATATGGCCTGAACATCGGCGCTACAAATCGCGTACAGAGTGGGAACCGATAGGTTTCTTCTCCGATTGTTTGTGCAATACGACGCATTTTGATCTTATGCTTGGATTCTTTTCTTCATCTGCGATAAGCGTGCTCGCTAATGGATTCGCGGTATTCCTTTATAATGGAGGAAGGATGAGGCTTATAGTTAATGACATCTTAACTGAAGAAGATAAGAAGGCTATTGCAGATGGAACTGGTGATGTTGAAATACCTTATTTTGATGTGTCAGACATTCGAAAGATTAAAGAAACATTGACAGAAAGAGATAATCATTTCTTCAACTGTTTAGCATGGCTCATACGACATAATCGCCTTGATATTAAAATTATAGCACCTAAGAATGGTATTGGCATATCGCATACCAAGTCAGGCATATTCTCTGATGGTATTAATGATGTTGGATTTGACGGTTCGTGTAATTTTTCTCGGACTGCATTGGTGGATAATATAGAAAGTTTGACCGTTTCATGTGATTGGGATGGGGATGTAGAAGTTGCTAAGATCAAATACATAAAGGATGATTTTGAGAAAGTCTTTCAAGAGAGAGATGCCACTGTAGTTTATTTATCGGCAGACAAGATTAAGACTCATATTACAGAGAATTATCCAGATAAATCTATATCCGAACTGCTTAAATCCGAATACAATATTTTAAGGAAACAGTATTCGCAAAATGTCTCTAAACGTATTGCCAAAGCTTTGGATAATGCCAAAGAGCGATTGGAGGTAATTCTTGATAAGCTCAAGGATGGAAAATACAAAGTAGATGTTTTGAAAAACCACGAGCCACATTTCCCATATCCATCTGGACCAAGAGACTATCAAGTACAGGCTTTTGTGAACTGGAAAGATAACAAACAGAAAGGATTATTTGCTATGGCAACAGGTACAGGCAAAACTATTACATCCTTAAACTGTCTACTTGAAATTTATAAGAAACTAGGTTATTATAAAGCACTTATATTAGTTCCAACTATTACACTTGTTGAACAGTGGGAAAAAGAATGTGAAAAATTTAATTTTGGCAATGTAATCAAAGTCTGCTCCAAATACGGAGGGTGGCAGACCTCGCTGGCAAACATACGCATGTTGGAGTTGTCAGATCCAAACAACAAATTATCGTATGTGATTATTTCTACATATGCATCTTTTATTCGACCGGCCAATTTTTTGGAATTAAATCAATTCCCAAAGGCTAAATTGTTGCTTATTGCTGACGAGGCTCATAACATGGGAGGAGGGCTTGTTGCAAAACGATTGAATGATATTAAATATTTGCGACGGATAGGACTGTCTGCTACACCTGAGCGACAGTTTGATGAAGAAGGAAATTTGCGATTAATGTCATTCTTTGGATGCGATAAAGAATTTACTTTTGAGTACTCAATGGCAGAGGCCATTAGAAACAAAGCATTGTGTAAATATTATTATTATCCTCATCTAGTGGAATTGACTCAAGATGAAATGAGCCAGTACATTGAGCTGTCGAAGAAAATTGCAAAAATCATTAATAGGACCGATGACGATAGTCGAGAAATCTTAAAACGACTTTTGCTGAAACGAAAGCAAATTATACATAAAGCAGAAAATAAGAAAATAGAATTTGAAACAATATTAAAAGATCATCTAAATAAAACCGGTTCTTTAAAATATACGTTAGTATATGTTCCTGAGGGGAACCAATTAGATGATCAAACCGCAGATATTTTCGATACGGTAGAAGGAATTAAGGATGATGAAGATACACTGCATCTTATTGATGAATATACGCGTATCGTAAGAGATATTGACCCGCATATAGTTGTACGTCAATTTACATCAGAATCCATTGACCGTGATTCAATGTTGTTTGATTTTGCGAATGGGAATATTGATGTTTTAACGTCAATGAAGTGTTTGGACGAAGGTGTTGACGTACCACGTAGCGAATTAGCAATCTTTTGTGCCAGCACGGGAAATCCTAGACAGTTTATTCAGCGCCGAGGCCGTGTGCTGAGAACACATAAAGATAAACGATATGCTGTTATTCATGATCTTGTAGTAATCCCAGGTGTGAATTTCGATCCGGAATGCTATGAGTTGGAAAAGAGTTTAGTCTCAACCGAAGTAAAACGAGTCCGAGATTTTGCACTCCTTTCCGAGAATTGTAATGACACACTAAATATTTTAGATGATGTATTAAATCGATATCAAATATCACTTTTTAATTGATACTACTATGGCTACTCATTACACAAATGGAGACAGAATACTGCAAGCAGTATTGGCCGATCCTAAACTTGCCGAATTGGGCGAGTATACACCAACTGGAGATGAAACAGTTGCAGACGCTCTTGATTCTGAAAATGCCACAATACGTGCTGTTGCCATGATTATTGATGGGAATGAGAATCAATATACCCCTAAAGAAATATATACTCAGGTGTCTAATTATCTTACCTCTAGCATATGAAACTAAATAAAATTATTATAAAGAATTTCCGCAGCTATTACGGTGAAAATTGTTTTGAACTGTCAGATGGCTTAACCCTTGTTATTGGAGATAATGGTGACGGCAAAACAACCTTCTTCGAAGCTCTAGAGTGGTTATTTGATACTAGTAAGGATAATAAAAGCGAAAGTAATATATCCGAGATGCGCAAAGCCGAGATGGGGATTGGCGATAGTGATGAGGTATCTGTAACTATGACTTTTGACCATCGTGGAGAAAAGGAAATTTGTAAAAAATTCATTTTCGAAAAAGATACTAATGGATCTGTTAGAACAAGAGATTTTTCTTTTGTTGGATATGAGATTGTGGGAGCAGAAAGGTATAAGCGAGACGGAAAGATATTATTAGAATCCTGTTTTGATACTGTAATACGCCGATATTGCTTATTCAAAGGGGAGCGAGAGTTAAATGTTTTTGATAATAATACTGCTCTCAAGACATTGGTTGACACATTTTCTGGAATCAAACAATTCGATAATCTTGTTGAGTTGACTACGTATTTTGAGCAACAATCTGATAACTTAGTTACCAAAGAGTTAAAAAAAGATAAAAAGCAGGAGGAGGTTATTAAACGACTTGAATATGAATTGAGTAAAGTGCAATCTGATATTTCTGATGTTCGCCATGATATTAGTATCAAAGAGAAGGCTGTATCAGACTATGAGACCAGATTAAGAGTTCTGGAGGAGAACCAAGATGCTTGTGAGAATTTACAGGATATAAATGCTCGAATTGAGCAGAAAAAAATAGAACAGCGTAGACTGATGGGTTATATCAATTTAGACTATAATGCCATGCTGCTGGATGATATGTGGATTCTTAGAGCATTTCCTTCTATTTTAAGCGAGTACCAGAAAAAAGTTTCATCTCTTAGTCGTGAGAAGAGAAAATTACAAAAGGCAGAGGACGAAAGAATTGCTATTGAGAAGGGGAAACAAGAAGCAATAAAGGAAATCCAGAAATTGGCCAATGATGCCACACCTCTCCCGTGGAATCTTCCTGATAAGGAGACTATGCAGGAGATGATCGATGATGAGATCTGCAAAGTATGCGGGCGGCCTGCAGAAAAGGGAAGTGACGCATATAACTTTATGGTTAATAAACTTAATGAGTATCTTGATCATATTCGTAAAGAATCAGAGGCTGCTCAACAGCAAGAGGCTCTAGTTAAGCCTCTCTTTGAGAACACATACATAAATGAGCTGCATACACGTAGCATTCAGTTGAGTGGTGATACAGAGCAGGAATTGATGGGGTTGGCAACCGCTATTGCCGATAGGTTATCTTTTGTGCAAAGCAGAAAGCAGGATTTGGAGAGAGTAAATAAAGACCTGGCAGAGGCAGAAGATGCAAAAATGCAGCTTCTTATTCAGACCCCTGATCTTACGGAAGAGATGCTTATCAAGAACTTTAAGGATTTTAAAGGCCTTTCTGATAGCAGCAAGCGAGCATCATTAGATCTCCAAGAATTGAATCATGAACTTGAAGTGTTAGAGGCTCAAAAGCAGGAACTAAAAGAACGACAAAATCAGATAGTCCCATCAAATGGAATCGTAAGAGTTTATCAGAAAGTTCATATTACGCTTGAACGAATCATGAAAGCGTTTGAGGCGGCAAAGAATAGAAATGTAGAAGAATTTATTCAAACCCTTGAAGAGCAGGCTAACATATATCTCAAGAAGCTCAATGCTGATGATTTTCGTGGCGTTATTAAGATAAAAAGAACTGCAGACGGTTCAGCACGAATAAACCTATATAGCTCTAATGATACCTTGATAGCTAATCCAGGTGGTGCTCAAAAGACCACGATGTACATGTCTGTCCTTTTCGCTATATCAAAGATTACTACTCTTAAGAGGGATGAAGATTATCCGTTGATTTTTGATGCTCCGACTTCATCGTTTGGAGAATTCAAAGAGGATATATTCTATAATATTATTGATAATATTGATAAGCAATGTGTTATCTTTACGAAAGATCTGTTGAGATATGATAGGGACACGGAAAAGCGAGAACTTGATTTTGATAAGATAAATCAGCTTTCTTGCTCTGTTTATCGTATACAGAAAGCTCCAGGATATGATGAAGAAGATTTGTCAACTATTAGAACAATAACCGAAAGAATTAAATAGATCATGGCAGAGAAACTATATGATTTATGGGCAAAACGTAATCCTAATTGGGAGAAACGTTTTGAAGACTCTATCATTAAGAACTTCAGTGATTATGGTAAGGGTGTAACCACGTTAGGAGAGGCTAAGGGAAAACTGTTTGGTGCTGGTTACGAAGTTTTCATCATAGCATTTTTTATTGGTCTGTATTACAACCAAAGACGGAAACTCATAGATGATAGCACGAAAATTAAATCGTTAGGACAACCTATTCAATATTGGGGTAATATTGATTCGGTAAAAGGAAGAAAAGCCTATCCTAAATTGAAGGAGTTTATTTTTACAGCATTAGTTGCTAAAACCGATTTTGATTTTATAGCGCTTGATAAAGGTCTAGTAACACCTCGTAAAGCGGTTGACGCCTTAATGCAAACAATGGAAGAGTATGCTAATTGGGGCTTCCATTTTATGGAAGACAAATTGATGGATAACCCTAATTACTTTTATAGAGAAACAGCTTTTCTTGAGGTTTTTTTAACTTTTGACGCAAGTACAACAGAGTCGGCCGAAGATGAACCAGAGTCATTAGACTAGGATGTAATATACAGACTATCAAAACTTCTGTTCGCTTCAAAGACTTGTTGTAAGGTCAGGAACGAAGATGTAGTATTGCTATTTATGGGGCCAAAAATAAAGAAAGTAAACTCAATCAATAGAGCAATCCATATCTTTGAATTGTTTTAGATTTTTAAATGAGATATAAATCGCAGTATGCCTGATATTATATCTGTGATACCCCAAAATATATGTTGTAACGTATATAAATAATGAAATTAATAAAAAACAATTAGATTAAAAGTTGAATTTTAAACTATGGATGTTATGAAGGTACAAGAAGCAATACAGATCATAAAAGAACAAATATTGCAGTGTGAACGAGATGGTGAAATGTTCGATTTGCCAAAAATAGAAAATACAAAAGTAGAAATAAACGATTTGCCTAATGAGGGAGCAGATTTACTCCATCGGGAATATAAAATAAATTTTCCTGATGGCGAGTATATTCATATAGACTATCATTCAAAAGATAAATGTCGCACATTCCAGATTAATCCGGATCGTAGCGTGATACTGGTAAAATGTTCTTTACCTGAATTGGATTTTACCTGCTCATGGGATGAAAAATATTAATATTTAATGATTATGAGTTACTATAGAGAAATTAAGTGCCCAAAATGTGGTACATTAGTAGGCATTAAGGAAGTTAATGTCATAATGCCATATAAGACTGTAGAGACAGCCGAGTGTCCTGTCTGTGGAGAAACTATCTTTAGACACAATAGTAGAGGTGACTTTGAATCCGAAATCATTTCAACCGAAAACACAATCGAGCCATATAAATCAAATAATGTTTATAGAGATTGATTCAATTGATATTATTGCTTTTCTTAGAAAAGAATGCTTTTCGTTATGATTTTGAGATTCTGCCCTCTAAGATTCTTTATTTAACAAAAGCAATAGAATCAGAGAACGATATGCTGTTCTCCAAAGTGAGTCTGATATAGGAATAATAAAGAAATTTACCAGATTTATAAAATAAATCTTCCCTCATATCCGCCAATCCTAGCGAACTATTAGCGGTCGCACAAGGCGGCCGCTTTTTGTATGACTGTTCCATGACTTTATCGTCTTAATCCTGTTCTTGGTTTCTTGCCCAATAGGAGGGTAGCAGCACGTGCACAGCGGCGGGCCCATTGCAGGTCGTCATCATCCTTGTCCCGCCAGGGGAGATCGCTTTGCGAGCCTCCGCCACCACCTCCGGCAGATACGGCTATGTCGGTCAACTCGCTGCTGTTGGCAACCTCCCGATAGTCGAACTCATCGTTGAAATAGTCAAATATCCGATTCGGGATATAGAAATGCTGTTCCGTTCTGCCATGGAAAGAAAGCGTGTAGGACATCGATTCGGAACGATAGTGGATATAATCCATATCGGCTGCCGGTCTTTGAACAGGTTCCGGCCGATGGCTTTGAAAAGTATTGACCTAAGCGGAAAGTCTCTCCCGGTAGTGTAGCTTTTGCCAGGTTCGGGGAAGTTTGGAAATCATTAGGTTACGGGCCACTCCCAATTCATAAGCCTTGTATTTGGTATTTCCTTTGAGGATTGCATATTCCCGGAGATTCTTATTTGTTTTTCTGTTCGGTCATGAACGACCTTTCAATTATTCCCCAATATAGCCTACAAATCTGGATATTATTAGTTAATTATGCGCTTTTGTGATTCAAAAAAGTTTAGAAAACAGGTATCGTCACTAAAGCAGAGCGAAATTATGGACTAAACGACCGGTATGAGCCTTGAGCAATCGATTGAAATAGTCCCATATTATTCCTCCAATCCACAATCCTCAGACAACAGATTTATCATTTCACGTTCGTGCTCTGCACAAACGTAATCTTTCCAGTTTTGGTTTGCTGATATGCCTTTGTCAGGAGCCGTTAACTTACTCATTAATCTTAGTTTTAGACTTCCTTTTTCTATCATAGACCTAAATGACGTTTTCTTCCCTTCGGGCGGTAGATTATAGAACTTGGAATTCACGTTCCTTTGAATGATGCATAAGTTGCCGAATCTGTCTACACCACCATCTTTCCAAGTCTCTATTTCAGATTCTTTAGGATGCCTAGGATACCAATGCTCTACAGAATTCCTAAACTCGAAGGTGAAGTCCTTATAAAGATTCCTGTCATTCTTCCAAATCAGATAATCAAGGTAGTTGAATACAATATGGGGAGTTCCGACACCAAGTCGGTAATCACCATCTTTGCAAGGTTTAAAGAAATTCTCAATAATACTTTGCCGGGCAATCTGCTCCGCTACCGCACAATAACTGTTCAATTTAGAAGTATTATCATTCATTTCCAACCATAAAAGCAAACCTGTAATCCAGTGCATAACCTTAGGCGACGTATAAGACACACGCAGCGCAGACTGAATCATCAAGTTATCATTATGGCGATAAGTATTAGCATACGATGTGCTCTTTTGTCTGTACTCCAAGAAACTCGTATTAGTAAAATATGCTTTCTTATTGCTACCTTGTCCTGAAACACTAAGAGTTTTTAAGCTCCATTCACCTTCTAAACTATCACCGATAAATTCTCTCTTTAAAATAAATTTGTCGAAGAGGAAACGCATCCTCAATAGGTGCTTGATAAACTTTTTGGCAAACGCCTTCCTGTCAAGGTGCTCATCTCTTAAGACCCCATGTTTGAGTACACGTTCAAAAAAGACATTCAACTTTTTGTCATTAAGAAGTGACTCGCAGAGTTCTTTACCATCATCGCTTGTGATGCCATTAATACTCACAAAAGTCTTTAAACAGTGAAGCAGAAAGTAGGGAAAATCAATTATGCTTTCAAATCTCACATTAGCAACCTTATCGCTACCATTCGCAATGTCATATGATTCTTTTATCTTGAAATCAGGATTTATTATCTCGTATAACTTATTACTCTTTTCAGTGAATTTGCCTTTGTTGGCTTTAACAAACGGTAATAATGATGTTGGAATGGCATTCCAATATCCTCCGAACAATAACTCTCTGCTTGCTTTACTGAAATTCATCTGAACATAACCGCTCATATCCCTGCAGGCGTTCCAAATCTCAGAAAAAGCGGCCATCCAAGCATTATCGCCCTGGAGATAGCTCATTAAAGCAGCTTTTAGTATGTCATGTTGCTCCAGTTGTTCCCCTCTAGTGTTCATTGTTTCGAAATAATGATTCAGGTCGGTGTGCGGAGGAACAACAATACGATACATCACGACATGAGCCAATTTTTCCAAAAAATCTTCTCCATATTTGTCGCTATTTGACAACTCATCATAGATGATTCTTACCCCGTTTATGATTGATTCTTGAATCTTATCATTGTCGATTACGCTTGAATTCATTAGTATTCCGTCCAAATTATCCAAGGTGTAGTTTGATTTATCTCGACAAGCAAAAAAAAGAGAATGCGTAACATTAGCCTTAAGGCAATGAAGTAAAAGGAAAAGAGAAGTTAAGCGTTGCTGCCCATCAACAACTTCATAGTATACCCCCTTATCCGCAACGACTAACGTCCCAATATAGTATTTGCTATTCGGATCTACACAACTGTCATTAATGTCCTCCAGAAGTTGAATAAGTTGTTTGTCCTCCCATGCAAATGATCTTTGATAAAGAGGTATCTGAAAGCGCTTGTCTGTATTGAAAATATTATTTTCTTCATCCTTGTAGACGGTGAGTTCTACAATATCACTACTTGTCATATTTGTATAATCCGTTAATTTTTAATAATTTAACTGATAGCTCACTCCAAGATCCATCACAATAATGGCACTCCACTGTCAGATTGGAGATATCAGTATGTTTTCTTGCATTGACAATTAAGGAGAATACGGGAAGGTTATTAGAATACTGTGAGTTGTACTCTCCAATTGCATACTTATTGATAGTGTCATATCCCAGATGCTGCATGTCTGTGCGTATCATGAATGCCCATGTGAACAAGTGAATAACCGCCATCTTGTCAAAACAATGGAATCTGTCGTAGTAGGTCAATAGAACACAATAGAATAGGGTTTTGCAGTATTTAAGGCCACTACTTTTATTGTTTAGTATCTCTTGTATTGCAGAGAATTCCTTATTCAGTTCCAACTCTTTCTTGATGTCGCGAAGCATCTGGATATAATGATCAACATACTCGAAGAAATCATTCCCAGCAATAAAAGGTTCGCTTATCTGAAATATCGGAGAAGATTTAAAGGCCTTCATGGCGTATGTATAGGAGTCTTTTATGTCAGCACCCTTGAAGACATCAATGTTTCGTTCGCTAAATACATCTGTCTTTGACTTTTTGGACCAATTGTAAATCGGGAAGATATAGTCGCTGAACAATTCTTTTATCTCACTTGGTTCCTTGTCCTCCCATTCCTTTACAGTATGTTCCATTTCAGAAAGACTTGAATTCATCTCCCTAAGATGATAGGCTTTTAGAAGATCGTGGGGATAAAGCGCTTTACCTCGGCTATTCTGGGAATCGAATAATTGAAATGCCTCGGACTCCTTGTCTACGGTGATAACAATAACCTCGATAATGTCTTTCAATGCGTCAAAAAAACGTTTCTTTTCATCATCACCATGTAGGGAAAACCATTGCCGAATGAACATATAATTGTCTCGAATATTCTTCTTCGAAATGTCATCTGAGAAATAATGATCAGTTAAATCAGAATGAAAAGAGGGAAAAAGAAATAGGCATACAAGAGCAATAGAAATAATCCGTTGTTGGCCGTCGACAATGTAAAATTTACCATCTTGCGAATTATGAATAAGGATAGTCCCTATACGATACTTGTATGACTCGCCATACTTTTGCCCTTCTTCAATAGCCTTGCTAATATCCGTTAGAAGTTCTTCAATATTTCTTTTGGTCCACTTATAAGGTCGCTGATAATCTGGTATTGCCAACTTCCTCATAGAGAGTAGGTCGAATATGCTGGATTTATACGCTGACATTCTTGATGTTATTTATTGTCTATCTTTAATGATATTGTTAAATACTTGGGTTTTATAAGCATACACATTATGATGTTACAAATATAATTATTCTCAACATGTATTTGCTAGATAGAAGTCTTAAGAAATATAATATCAGGCTTAGAAGATGGACAATCATAATGAATTCTGCTTTTTTAACGAGAGATATAACTTCAGATTTATAAAATAATTTCCCCATATCCGCCAAGAGCGGCGGACTATTAGCGGTCGCACGAGGCGGCCGCTTTTTGTATGCCTGTTTCATGACTTTATCGTCTTAATCCTGTTCTCGGTTTCTTGCCCAATAGGAGGGTAGCAGCACGTGCACAACGGCGGGCCCATTGCAGGTCGTCATCGTCCTTGTCCCGCCAGGGAAGATCGCTTTGCGAACCTCCGCCACCACCTCCGGCAGATACGGCTGGCGTATCAAGCATACCAACAAAGATAGCTACGGCTATGTCTGTCAGCTCGCTGCTGTTGGCAACCTCCCGGTAGTCGAACTCTTCATTGAAATAGTCAAGTACCCGCTCCGGGATATAGAAACGCTGTTCCGTTCCGCTATGGGAAGAAAGCGTGTATGACACCGAGCCGGAACGATAGTGAGTATAGTCCATACCGGCTGCCGGTCTTTGAACAGGTTCCGGTCGATGGATTTCAGAGGTATTGACCTGAGCGGCAAGTCTCTCCCGGTAGTGTAGCTTTTGCCAGGTTCGGGGAAGCTTCGAAATCATCAGGTTACGTGCTACTCCCAGTTCGGAGGCCTTGTATTTGGTATTTCCTTTGAGGATTGCATATCCACGGAGAATATCTTTCTTATCTTTCCGTTCATATACGGAATAGCCTCTCCGGGCAAGTGCCTTCTTGTATTCTTCCCATGACCACGATGGCATGGTTCTCAATACCTCCATGCACTCTCTGCTTACTTCCGGAATGTTGCGACTTCGGATTTCTTCCGCAGTCTTCCAGCCACGTTTCACTGCAACTCGCTCGGCTGCACGTTGTGCCCGAAGATGAATGTTATGGTCATTGTTGATGTTCCCGTTTTCATCAAAGCGGCAAATTGCAGCATGGAGATGGGGAACTTTACCTTTGGATTCCATGTGCAGGTAAACCGTGTATTTGCTGTTTGCCAGATTGGTCTGGCAGGAACGGACTTTCCCGTCCTTGCCGCTAATCACTTGTTTGTCGAACTCTTCGGCGAACTCGTGCCAGAGCTTTTTCCAGTCCTCAATGTCATAGAAAGTGGTATGCTCAGGCGATGGACTCAACTCTATTCTGATTATGGAATTCTTTATCGGCCGATACTGGGAAAGGGTCAACTGCATGGAGTTCCATATTCCCATAGCGTCCAGATCAGGGGGCAACAGATTGTCCAATACCCGATATATTTTTTCCGGATGCTTCTTGTGTTTTGATTCGCCAGTAATATAACGAAGGTCATTGATACCGTAAGATATGGCTTTGGCTTTTGCAATCATTTTTCTTCGGATTGAGGGTTGGACGGAATTTTGTTTTTCTCCTTTACGGCTTCCAGGAATTGGCAGACGCCTTCGGCAACATTGGAAAGTTCTCCGAGCCAGCCGACCATGAACGGAATCTGATTAAACATTATCATCCGCTGCTTTGTGGACATTCCGTGAAGTGCGGAGGTATATTTTACGAGATCAGACCGACAATTGTCCAGATTCTGCAGCAGTGCAGCCTCTTCTTTCGTGAGCCTCGCTTTGGGCTTGAAGTTATACGCACATGACAATATGTAGTCGCTTACGGTCATGCCGCATTGTTCGGCCAGTGATTTTATATGGTCTCTCTGGCTGGGAGTGACTTTTGCCCCGACAAAGACGCTTCTTGTTTCTTTCGGGGAAGTTGATGTATTGACAATATCTTCTTTCATTTGAATCGTTGTTATAATGGTTGAAAAGGTGCGAGCTTGCGAGTACCGTACTGGCGAAGGAACTGAGCAGTCAAGAGCGCCAATGTACAACCGTAACGTAGTGAGGTTATACCTTGGCATATCTCGAAACAGTTACCTGTTTATGCTTCCCCGCAAGCCATATCGGATGCGTATAATGAATTGGCACTTGGACAAGGAAATGCAGGATAATATTATCCACTAAAAGAGGGGAGAAAATGAGTATCTCACATGGTGATTTCCTGCCGACTTTGCTTTATTCTAATATATACGCCCCTGCAATAAAGTAAAGTTGTACTCAGTAATGGTATTCTGGATTGAGAATATAATTTTTCCCCTCCTTTATGACCATCTGCTTGTTGCCAAGAAAGGTGGCTACTTTGACCGCCTTGTTGTAGCCGAGCTTTACATTGTGCAATCCGTAAGCTTCCTTCAGACGTTCCAGGTAGTCATCATAGCTGCCGATATTGCCATTGGCAAAAGCGGCATCCACTGCAGCACGATGTACAGGCTCAGGAATCTCCCTCTGCGGATCGAACGGTTCTTTGGTTGGTCGCCCGCTCTTCTTCTCTTTGGACAGATATGGTTCTACCAGTTCGGGCAGGACGTCTTCGTTTATGCGGAAAGCGAAAGGTTCAAAGTCCCGGTCCCGGATGTGAACGGCCTCGACCACGCTTATGGCTTTGTCATCTTTGTCCACTTCTACCTGCAGTATGGTTTCCGCCTTGTTGTTGAGTTCCGTGCCGATGTGACCACGCGCATGTTCATCATTCTTGTTCTGATGCAGGACAGTATGGATATGGATTTGTTTGTCGTCCGTCCACTGCATGAATTTCGAGATAACTTCGGTAGATTCACTGGATGAATTGATGTCGTAAAGGAAATCACGGATGCCATCTATAATGACCAGACCCAAATCAGGTGTGGTGCCGATGGCTTCTTCGACTATCAACAGACGCACTCTTGGTGCAAACTTGCGCAGAGACAACATAATCAGATTTTCCGGCACCTTGTCATCCGGCATTTCCGCCAAACGCAGGATGCGCTTCAGTACCTGTTGACAATGATGGCGTCCCTGTTCCGTGTCGATATACAGAATCTTCCTCTTGTTCTCGGGGAACATGGAACGGTAACGAAGAACAGTGCGGCCACTCAATGCTGATGCGGCAATGGCCGAAACGTTGAAAGTCTTCTTGCTTTTGGCTTTCCCGATGGAAGCGCTGAAATTCCCCAATGTGCCTATGACAGCATCATCCACCATCAACACCGCCGGCGCCTCTTCATAGTTATTCGTGACGCTCACGGCTGCTTCCTCTATAAAAACTGCCAGTTCCTCACGTGAAGGTATCGTTTCGTCCGTCTTCTCCATCATTACCAGTTTTTAAGGTTAGGTTTGCGGCGATGGGAAGCGAGCATGGCTTCGTTCTCTTCCTCAAAAGTTTGCGGAGCCGGATTCTTTCTGGAGGATTCCAGCCATTTGTCCAGTTCATCCCGGTAAATGTATAGATGTTTCCCTTGCTTGATGACTGGAATATCATCTTTTTTGACCTTGTAATAAAAGGTCGATAACGGCATTTTGAGATAGGCGCAAGCTTCCTGCACGGTCATGGGGACGTGCGTGTTTTCTTTGGCTTCATGCTGCTTGGACAGTTTTTCTGTCAGCAGATTTTCCATGCTTGCTATCCGGTCGCAAAGTTCACCGACTACTGCCGGCAAGTCATTGAATGTAAGTTGGTCTGTTTTCATATTATAACTTTTTAATCGTTTAACATGCTGCGAACCAACCCAATGAAGCTTTGCAGAACAATACAGACCGGATTAATTATTTCATCTGCATACGTTTTTTGTTACGACTCATCGTTATCTGTTTCCAAATGGAAGCGATAGTCTCCCTTTTCAGGTACATCAATTGGAATCTGACTTGCTACCTGATCCCGCAAATTAAGTCTGAGATATTCATGACTCGCGCTTTCGAGTTCGTATGGAAATGATGCTTTGATAAAGACGGCTCTTTTCACCAATGGTACTCTCAATCGTTCACCTACATTCCACGCCAGATGACGAAGTCCCGGTGACCGTAGCGGATTGTCAATATTGGAACGAATCGGTTTGTAGAGCTCCGGCTGATCACAAGCCATGTACTCAATGTTGGAAATGAGAGTCGCTATAGCCTCTTTGGAGAGATAGGGGGCAGTTTTGATGGTTACATATTCCCGAATTGCATCCATAACCTTTACTTGTCTTTTCAATTCTTTCTCTTTGAGTTCTTCCAGAATGGAATCATACTTTTCCAAATGAGATTCATTGGAACAATCGGGGACGACATGCTCTTGATTTGACTGTGCGGATGGAGAATACTCCTGTTCAGAAGAATCCGCCAGTTGTTCGGTAGGCGGTGTTTCGGCAATACAAACAGGCTCTGTGGTGCTCTCTGATTCTATAACAGGAGAGGATTGTTCACCAAAATAGAAGTGGATGGGATTTTTCGTCAGCCAATTATAGAAAAATTTCTGCAGGACTCCACACAATATGATGGACATCGCCAGTCCGAGAATTACAGGAGTTGTTATGCGCATGATGTTGATGTCATGGCAAAGGGTAAAATAAGTGGCTATGGCCGCAAAAATGATAACGGATAGCGCAAGGATAAAACTTATTTTCTTAGTTCGGATTTGTTCTGTATTTGTCATCTTCTATCACTATTTGGAATTACTGTACGCCAAAGTTATGTGCGTTATTCCAGATACTGATAAATAATGAGTTATAATCGCCCGATTTTACACAAAAATTACGGATATAGTCCGATTTTTCGCTCAAAATCAAACTATATCCGCTAAAACAGGTGGTCAAAATGCCTGTCAGTCTTTCCGTGTCAGGGTGATTTTCTTGCTGGCTTCACGCTTGTTGCTGTCCACTACTTTCATGTACCTTTGGGTTGTGGTTATACTTTTGTGAGCCATCATGCTTTGTATGGTACGGATGTCCGTTCCGGCAGCCGCTTGTAGCGTAGCGAATGTTCTACGATAGGAGTGGAATGTGATCTTCTTGGTGATTCCAGCCGAACGGATCCACCCTTTCATGTAGGTCTGGGTCCAGCAGCGCTGTAACCCCTTGAATACCATTCCCCGCTTGTCGGGGCTGTAGCCGATCAGGTCCAGTGCTTCCTCGCTGATGGGGATGATGTCCTCGGAGCGATTCTTCTTGGTGATGATGTGTACGCACTTGCCACCGGCCGAATAGTCCACGATGTCCTCCCAGCAAAGGGCGAGGATGTCGCTGATGCGCAGGCTGGTCATGCACGAGAAGAGCGATGCTGTCTTCAGCACTGGCTTCTTGCAGGGTGTCTCGGCCAACTTGTAGAGTTCTTCCACTGAAAGATAATCCTTGACTACATCCTCGGTCTCGATTTTTTCGAGGAAGTCATTGACGTTGTTGCGGATCAGCCCGTTACGGTAGAGGATTTTCAGAAGTCCCCTGAATGTAGACCAATATCCCGATGCGGAGTTTCGTGTGATGTGTCCGTTACGCTTGAGTTTCTTTGCCGTCAACAGGTACTCACGGAACTTGTTGCAGAGGTCAATGTCAAGCTCCTCAAAAGTACATTTCCCATGCACGAAGTTGCTGAAATGGAGATAGACAAATTCCCACTTTGGGTCATGTTTACGGAGCTGATTACGGAAATACTCCAGGAAATCAGCCTTGAGTTTGTACTTGTCGAAGAAATCATACCGTTCATTCACTACCGACTCGAACCTGCGGCAACGGATGGCTTCAGCCTTCTCGGCCATTACCTCGTTGAAATCCTGTTCCCGCTTGTTCTTCGGATTGGCATATATATAAATGCCAAGCGATTCATGACGGATAACTTTCATTGTTTCCTTGTCTCTATACCCAGGATAATAATCCAGATAAAACGACAGCATCCTGTTTTTCAAAGGACGTGTTCTTAATGTTACGGTTTTACAATCGTTCATAATGTTATATTTTTTATGGTTGTTATTAATTCGCTGGCAAATCACTGTAATGTAACCATGCAGACCACCTTCAGTGACGATTAATTTTGGAATAATTTACGGTAGCCTATAATCAGGTCACTTACGGACACCCATAATCCGGTCAAAGTCCACTTTCAGGAAGCGGACGAAGCGCCCGTTCTTCTCTCGGGGAATCTGATGGAATTGCAGGATATTATAAACCGAGTCACGGGAGAGGTTGAATTTTTCCATTGCCTCCTTGACGGTGTAGTATTCGGCCTTGCTCTCATCCGCAGAGTTCTTCGAAAGGTCGAAGTGGAGTTTGGAGTAGAATATCTGCCCGTGTTCTTTTTTCGAAGGTATGTTGTTACGGTAGACGTGTGAACGGATGGCGACACGTGTCATGCCGTATTTCTCCTGAATATCTTCGGGCGTGTACCATTCCGTCAGGTCGGAGTCCACCTCATATTTGGCAAAGGCGGCATCAATATGTTTCTTGCTGTAATAGTTGAACTGGCGGATTCTCACTTTCGGGACCTTGTGCTGTCGTGTATAAGTCCATACCCATTTGGCATTGACCTTATATTTCTGTGCAATCTCCTCAGCGGTGTAATACTCGGTAATGTCAAAGTCCTCTTTGGGCATGATACGTTCGTAAGGCTTGGTCTTCATCATCAGCTCGATGTCCGCACGGCGGATGAGCGACTTTTTCCCGCTCAGACGGGAGGCCCGCAGTTTGGATTCCTTGACCAGTTTATAGATGTATTGCCTGGTAACACCCATCAGCTTTGCGGCTTGGGCAAAAGAGAAGAAATCCTGCCCCTCGGCTGCTTGTCGAGGTTGCAATAATTCCTGCGATCGCTTTAACTGTCGCTTACGTTCCCTGATGCGTTCCTTGTAGCCAAGATTGGAACACTGGTGGCTACAATAACAGGTTGTTGTCTTTTGAGCTATAAATGGCTTTCCGCACCATTGACAAATCTTTCTTATTTCCATATTTTCCTCCTTTACATTGGGGATAATTTCTCCTTATTTCTCCCGATTTTTGTCAACACATGTAAACCATTGTCAACACACGTCAACTAATGCGTCACTGTGACATTTGGGTAAACCGTGAATTTCTGCCACGGTAGAAATACGTATGAAAAATATGGATAAAAACCGTTACTTCCAAATACGGTCTGGAAAGTACATAAAAACAAAAGTCACTGAATATCAGTGACTTTATTCTAAATGGTTATAGTTGGTTATGGCTGTTTACAAGCCGCTATTTGCCGATGCAGAACTTCGAGAAAATCTGACCGAGGACCTCGTCTGTGGTGATTTCTCCGGTGATGGTGCCCAGATGGAAGATCGCTTGCCGGATCTCTTCGCCGAGCAGGTCGGAGGGTAACGTTTCCAGACCGCCGAGGGCGGCGTCGAGCGCCGTGCGGGCGTGGTGCAGCGCTTCGTAGTGGCGGCTGTTGGAGACGATCGTCCGGCCGTCGTCGAGCGCCGAAGCGTCGACGGCTGCGCGCAGTCTTTCCAACAGCTGTTCCATTCCCCTGCCCTCGCGGGCGGAGAGGGGCAGTGCTCCGTCGGGCAGCGATACCGGTGCGGCTGCCGGATCCATCCGGTCGATTTTGTTGGCGATCAGGATGCGGCATTGGTCAGGCCGGAGGTCGAGGGTCTCGACGGCGGGGTCGGCGGCATCGAACACTTGCAGGACGATTTGCGTGCGGGCGACACTGGCGTAAGCACGTTCGATACCCATGCGCTCGATTGCGTCGTCGGTCGTGCGCAGGCCCGCCGTATCGATAAACCGGTAGAGAATGCCGTCGAGGTTCAGCGTGGCTTCGATCGGATCGCGTGTCGTGCCGGGAATTTCGGATACCAGCGCCCGCTCCTCGTTGAGCAGACGGTTGAGCAACGTGCTTTTCCCGACGTTGGGGCGGCCGACGATTGCGACGGCGACACCCTCCTTGATGGCGTTGCCCAAGGCGAAGGAGTCGATCAGCCGGTCGATCTTCGCACCGATCCGCTCCATTGCGGCGCGGAGTTCCGTGCGGTCGGCGAATTCTACCTCTTCCTCGCCGAAATCGAGTTCGAGTTCGAGCAGCGAGGCGAGCCGCAGCAACTCGCCGCGCAGCGTTTCCAACTCGGCGGAGTAACCGCCGCGCATCTGGTCGGTGGCCAGCGTATGTGCCGCACGCGAACCCGAAGCGATCAGGTCGGCGACCGCTTCGGCCTGCGACAGGTCGAGCTTGCCGCCGAGAAAGGCGCGCGAAGTGAATTCGCCGGGCGTCGCCATGCGGGCGCCGCGGCGAACCAGCAGTGCGAGCAGTTCGCGGACGATGTACCGAGAGCCGTGGCACGAGATCTCGACCGCATCTTCGCCGGTGTAGGAGTGCGGCGCACGGAAAACCGTGACCAGTACGTCGTCGAGCACGCGTGCGCCGTCGGCGATCGTGCCGTAGAGCACCGTGTAGCCGGCCGCTTCGCCCGCCCGCCGTGCGCCGCTGAATACGGTGTCGCAGATCGCGAGTGCCGAGGGGCCGCTCATGCGCACGACGGCGATCGCGCCGCCTGCGGCAGTGGCGGGCGCGACGATGGTATCGTTCGGGGTGTTCATCGGCGGCGAATTTTCAGTTTTTGGCCGATGCTCAGACGGTTGGCGTTGCGGATACGGTTGTCGCGCATGATCGTCTGCTGCGAAACGCGGTATTTGCGGGCGATGTAGCCGAGCGTTTCGCCCCGTTTGACGGTGTGGGTGAGGTAGCTGCTCGTCGCCGCACGTTTCTTGGCGACGTTGACCGGATTGATATACTCTTTCAGATAGAGCGAATCCTTGCGCTGGATCTCCTCCTCGCAGGCGATGTAGCGGCAGGCATACTCCTGCGGAAGCACGAGCGTGTAGTGTTTGCCGGTGGCCGGAATGATGTCGAGCCGGTACTGGGGGTTGAGCTGGCGAAGCACTTCGATCGGGAGGTCGAGCGTCGAGGCGACCTGTCCCAGATGCATGAGTTTCGTGACGCGGATCGTGTCGACGGCCAGCGGCAGGGGCGGTTCGGTCAGTTCGATGCCGTGCTGCTTATGGTAGGCGTAGGCGTAGGAGGCGCCGATGAAGGCAGGGACATAGCCGCGCGTTTCACGCGGCAGGTAGTCGTAGATCTCCCAGAAGGTCTTGCCGCCGCCCGAACGGGCGATAGCCTTGTTGACGTTCCCCGGCCCGCAGTTGTAGGAGGCGATCGCCAGCATCCAGTCGCCGAAGACGGCGTACATGTCTTTGAGGTAGCGGCAGGCGGCGCGGGTCGCCAGCACGGGATCGTAGCGTTCGTCGATGAGCGAGTTGACTTCCAGTCCGTAGAGTTTTCCCGTCGAAGGCATGAATTGCCACAAGCCTGCGGCGCCCATGCGCGACACGGCCGTCGGGTTGAGCGCCGATTCGATGATCGGCAGTGCCCGCAGTTCGACGGGGAGCCCCGCCTTGATCAACTCCTCCTCGATCAGCGGGAAATAGTATTGCGACAGCCCCAGGATGCGGCTGATCGTACCGTAGCGGGGATTGGTGTAACGGGCGATGTAACCGCGGACGATGGGGTTGTAGGGGAGCTGGACGGGCGATACGAGTTGTTGCAGCCGGCGTGCGTAGACCGAGTCGGGCGTCGCGTCGTCGGAGCCGTTTGCGGTGGTGTCTTCCGAGACGTAGCGGTCGAAGAAGTCGTCGTAGGAGGCGACGACGTTGCGCCGGTACCACCCCGACAGGAGCGAGTCGCGCACTTCGGGCGAATAGTCGGTGCAGCCGCGTTCGCCGAATTTCGGCCGCTGCGGAACCTCGGCCGTATCGACGGGCTGGACGTATTTGATGATGTAGACCGTATCGGGTGCGACCGCTTCGGCCGCATTCTTTTTCGCCCGCTTGCGGGGACGCTTGCGCGCGGCGTCGGCGTCGAGGCAGAAGATCGACAGAAAGGTGAGCAGGAGAGCGTATCGCAGGGCGGTTTTCATCGGCGGACAGGGATAATCAGAAGTTAATCGAGAAGTTGAACCCGACGACCGGCCGTACGCCCGTGCCGGCGATGAAGGCGTAGTCGACTGCGGGTTCGATGCGCATCGAGAGGTCGTCCGAGACGTCGAAATCCTTGAGATGCGCGTCGACGTGCGCGTCGACGATCTGAAGGATGTAGAGACCCGCCGTGGCGATGATGCTCAGGTCGCGGTTGCGTCGGTAATTGTTTTTGAGGTTTTTGAGAAAATCGGCCGAATAGCGGCCCTTGAATTCGTCGGTCGACGACGCGGGGTTTTCGGGTTCGGGCAGGTCGGGGTCGTTCTTCACGTCCTCCTTCCATTGGTTGTGGGCCGCGACCTTCTGATCGTAGTCGTAGCGCAGGCGGTAGGCCTTCTTGAAGCGCTGGTAACCGCGGGTGTTCCAGTCGATGATGTAGATCATCGAGGCGAATCCGCCCAGCACGATGGGCACCTTCCAGTAACTCTTGTTGTAGATCTGGCCGGCGGCGGGGCAGATCGTGGCCAGCGTCGTGGCTTTCTTGACCGACGATACGTCGTTGGTGGCGTAGTTGACCGCCGCGTCGCCGATGAAATAGATGTAGGAGCCGATGGCTGCGAACAGGTAGATTTGCCGGCGCGTGTTGTGGTGGATCATTTCGCTCTGCACGGCGTCCAGCTCCTCCGTGCGCGACATCTCCTGGCTCGTGATCTCCTCGAAGCGGCGTTTGAGCGGCTTGAACTTCTTGTTCTCGTGAAAGTACAGCGCCAGCGAGGTGCCGAACGTGCCGTAGAGGATCGGGAGTTTCCAATATTGCTTGTTGTAGATCTGGCCGTAGCCGGGGATGGGGATCGACATCCAGCAGACGCGCGACAGCGACATCGAGTCGCTCATGAACCAGTTGCGTTTCTTTTCGGTGCGGGCGGTGTCGGCCGGTGCGAGCGCCAGCGAATCGCGGCGCAGCGAATCGAGCAGCAGCGTGTCGCGCAGCAGCGAGTCGCCGCCGGTGAGTTGCAGCAGCAGCGAATCCTGCGGCAGCAGCGCGCCGCCCAGCGAGTCGAGCCTAAGCAGCGTGCTGTCGACGGCCGTGCGCAATGAATCGCGCCCCAGCGAATCGCGCCGCAGCGAGTCGGGCAACGGCATTCGTCCGCCCCGCACGATGGACTTCTTTCCCCGGAACCGTTCGAGCGACACCGAGCCACCTTTGACGCCCTGCGGGGGAGTCTGGGGTACGGCCGCTTCCGCCGCCGCGATGCAGACGACCGCGGCCAGCAGGGCCGTGAGCAGCGAACGACGTATGCCCGGACGGAATTTCATGCGTTATTTGTCGGCGAAACGGGTGAGGAACTTTTCGATGTCGGCGTCGCCGGCGAAATCGATGACGATCTTTCCGCCGCCGTTTTTCGACCGCTTGATGCTGATCTCCTGCGAGAAGAAGCGTTCGAGCTGCTCCACCAGCCGCAGGTAGCTTTCGGGATACTCCTCGTCTTCGGCCGGCTCGGCGGGACGCTGCGCGTTGAACGAACGCACCAGCTCCTCGATCTGGCGTACCGAGAGGTCTTTCTTGATGCAGCGTTTGAGCAGATGCAGCTGCCGGTCGGCCGGTGCTCCGGCGATCGCCTTGGCGTGGCCGGCCGAGATCAATCCCTCTTTGAGTGCCAGCTGGATCTCGTCGGGCAGTTTGAGCAGGCGCAGAAAATTGGAGACCGTCGAGCGCTTCTTACCCACCTTTTCGGAGAGCGCGTCCTGCGTAAGCCCGCACTCGTCGATGAGCCGCTGCATTCCCAGCGCGATTTCGATCGCGTTGAGGTCCTGCCGCTGGATGTTCTCCACCAGCGCCATCGCGTGCAGGTTCTCGTCGTCCACCTCGCGGATGTAGGCGGGCAGCGTGGCCACGTCGGCGCGCTGTGCGGCGCGCCAGCGGCGTTCGCCGCTGATGATGATGTACTTCCCGTCGCCCTGCCGCTTGACCGTGATGGGCTGGATGACCCCCAGCGTGCGGATCGAGTCGGCCAGCTCGTCGAGCGCCTCCTCGTCGAACTGCGTGCGCGGCTGCGTGGGATTGGGGATGATCTCCGAGACGGCGATTTCTGCCATTTCGGTCATCGGTTTGAGTTTTGCGTCGAGGTGGTCGTTGCCGAAAATGGCGTCCAACCCCCTGCCTAATCCCTTCTGTTTCATACTGTCTCGTAATTAAAGTCGGGGAATCGTACTTCCCCGTATGCGCCGCGGGCCTTGGTTTCGCGATGGCCGGTCGGCGTCCTATCGTAAAGTTCGCACGAGCGCAGAGACGATCGTCTGCGTCGTTTCCCGCATGGCGGCCGACCGGCCGCCGATGCTCAATTCCCGTTTTTCCTGTTTCTTTTGAGCAACTCTTTGGCCAGGTTGAGGTAATTGACCGAACCCGATGCGGCCGCGTCGTACAACATGACGGGCTTGCCGTGCGAGGGGGCCTCTCCCAAACGGATGTTGCGCTGGATTATTGTATCGAACGTCAGCGGCCCGAAATGCTCGCGCACCTCGGTGGCAACCTGGTTGTTCAGGCGGTTGCGCATGTACATCGTCAGCACGAATCCTTCGATTTCGAGCGCGGGGTTCAGGCCGCTCTTGACGATCTTGATCGTGTTGAGCAGCTTCGAGAGCCCTTCGAGCGCCAGGTATTCGCACTGTACGGGAATCAGCACCGAGTCGGCGGCCGTGAGGACGTTGACGGTGGTGTATCCCAGCGAGGGCGAGCAGTCGACGAGCACGTAGTCGTAGTCGTCGCGCACCTCCGCAAGAATCCGCTTGACGACGTGGTGGCCCTGTTCCATTTTCGGAAGTTCGGTGTCGGCCGCCACCAGATTGATGCTCGACGGCAGCAGCCACAGCCGTTTGACGTCCTCGCTGCGAAGGATCACCTCCGAGGCGCGGCGTGCGCCGGTGATGCATTCGTAGATGCCCTCGGCATTGATGTCGAAGCCCAGGCCCGACGTGGCGTTGGCCTGCGGGTCGGCGTCGAGCAGCAGCACCTTCTTGCCGAGAATGGCCAGCGAAGCGGCCAGATTGATCGCCGTCGTGGTCTTTCCCACGCCGCCTTTCTGGTTTGCGAGTGCGATGATTTTTGCCATTCGTAAAAAGGGTTTACAATCGGGCAAATTTAGTGAATTTAAATCGAAATTCAGCAACGTTCCCGAAAAAATGCTTACCTTTGGTCTCTCGAACCGTTGACCGTGAAAGTTATACAGATGAAATTCAGAAAATCGCACCGGGAGGAGGTTCCCGTTTCCATGGACGATACCGCCCCGTCCGCGCCGGAGGGCGCAGCGCCGGCGGCTTCCGGCCCGAACGACGCTCCTGCCGATCCGGCCGCTCCGCGCTACAAGTTTCCCACGTGGTTCGATCTGCTTGCCCTCGTAGGGCTGTTCGTGGTCATCCAGCTGGTCGTGGCGTTCGTGCTGCTGCTCGCGGGGGCGAGGATGCCCGATGCGGCCGCGCTGGGCAGTGCCGACGAGACCGTTGCCGCCCGGGCCCATGCGGCGGCCGCGCAGTTCAACTTTTACGCCTATCCGCTGACGATGGGGCTGATGATCGGTCTGACGCTGATCTACCGCCGTCTGCGCGGGGGAAACCGCCGCCTCGGGCGTTACGCCGTGCGCGGGCTGAATCCCGCGCTGATTCTGTGGGGGATGCTCCTGATGGCGGCGACCAACGTGGTGTTGGAGCCGTTGCTCCAATTGCTGCCCGAAATCCCCGATTTCTACGGGCGGGGCTGGCGGGCGCTGCTGCTTACGGTGGTCATGGCGCCGCTGGCCGAAGAGTTCCTCTGCCGGGGCATTCTGCTCGACGCCGCCCGCGCCAAGGGCGGCGCGGCTTACGGACTGCTCTTTTCGGCGCTCTTTTTCGGCGTGATCCATTTCTATCCGGCGGCCGTCGTCAACGCCTTCGTGATGGGGCTGCTGCTCGGATTCATCTATATCCGTTCCAATTCGCTCTACATCGTGGTGATCCTCCATGCGTTCAACAATGCGCTGGCCATGCTGCTGCTCACGCTCGGATATGCGCATACGACGCTGTACGAACTGATGTCCGCCCACGGCTTGAAGATGCTCTATACGGTCGTTTACGGCGTGTCGCTCGGCATCTTCCTCGTGGCCGGCTATATGGTGTGGAAGACCATCGCGCGCCTGCGGGAGCAGGAGCAGGCGGCAGCCGAAGCACAATAATCCGGTCGGATTAGCGTTCTTTTGCGGTAAAAATTATATCTTTGCCCATCGGATATGCGAATTGTTACGAAGATAACGGCAGGACTTCTGCTGCTGACGGCCGTCGGCTGTCGGGAGATGCCGACCGTGACCGTCGGCGGCGGCCGCACGCTGGCCAAGGCGGGC
>JABLTR010004702.1_pt1 | contig 83316 bp, 79 predicted proteins | sample 7160071 | NCBI WGS metagenome assembly JABLTR01 (sample SAMN14651230, study PRJNA627086) | human gut metagenome | isolation source: feces | host: Homo sapiens
CGCGAGCTGCGCATCCTCGCGGAGCGTTTTTTATTTCATAGGAAAGTTCCACTTTCACACATGAATGTATCACGGTATTTCCTATGAAATAAAAAGAGCAGCCCCTGCGGCTGCCCCAACCCACGCTCCATAGCGCCGGTATCTATCTGTTCTTCCAAAGATCTGAAGAATCCGGGAAAAGCCGCACAACATCTGCATCCATGCCATCACACATGGACATCTGGCGCATCCTGTCACACATCATCGCTGATCTCATCTGCCGCGCTGTGTCTCTCATACCCGTTTCCTCCTTCCTGCTTCTCCACTCCATGCTGTCTGTTATCTGCATGTGTTTTTTGATTACATTGCCTATTATAACAGGCAGTTTGGGAAAGTGTTAATACAGGAAGCCGATAGTTGGCTATAGGTGAAACCTATAGCCAACCACTACATAATTTTCTCTTTATATTTTTTCAATTCTTCGATATAGATCTGTCCGATGTGACTGATTGATGCCCCTTTGCGCTTCACATAGCCAATCCGCATCTTTTCCGTCTCCTTGAGTGGAATTGCCATGTAATCGCTGCCGTTTAGCTCCTCGCAGATAATTCCCGAGCACAGCGTGTACGCGTTCAGCCCAATCATAAAGTTTAGCAGTGTTGCCCGGTCGTTCGCCTTAATCAGCCGCTTATAATCGTAGGTGCTCTTCATCTCTTCCGCGAGGTAGAGCGAGCTGTTCCGTCCCTGGTCAAAGGACAGGCACGGATACTCGTCCAGTTCTTCCATGGAGATCACGCTCTGCCCTGCAAGCGGATGTCCCGACCACAGATAGACATAGGTATCGCAGGCAAACAGTTCCTCGAACTCCAACCCCTTCTCCCGGATGATCTTCATCAGCACCTGCTCATTAAAATCGTTCAGATACAGAACGCCGATCTCGCTCTTAAAGTTGCGTACATTCTCCATAACGTCGTATGTGGTCGTCTCGTTCGCCGCGAATTCATAGCTGTCCATCCCTGCTTTCTTTACAGTCTCCACAAACGCTTTGACCGCAAACGTATAGTGCTGCATGGACACACTGAACTTTTCCTTGCGCTGCTTCTCCACATAGCGCGCCTTAAGGATTCCGTACTGGTCGATCACCTGTCTGGCGTACCCCAGAAACTCCTCACCCTCCGGTGTGATGATGATTCCCCGGTTCGAGCGCATAAAAATCTGCAGCCCGATCTCCTGCTCCAGTTCCTTTACCGTCTCGGACAGACTGGGCTGCGATAAAAACAGACGCTTTGCCGCCTCATTCATCGATCCGCAGCCGGCTATCGTCAGTGCATATCTCAGTTGCTGTAATGTCATGAATTCTCCTTTTCCAGATAACGCTTTTTACTTGAAAAACCGCGGCCGGAAACCTCACTGACACGATTGATCACAACAAATGCATCCTCATCCACCGAATGGATCAGCTTCTCCGTCTTCGCCAGTTCCTGTATTGACACCACCGTAAGCAGCATCTCTGTCTCCCGCTCCATGTATCCGGTCTCACTTTTTAACATTGTAACACCGCGGTCGATATCTGTTAAGACTGCTTTTCTGATCTCATCGATTTTCTCACTGACTACTTTGATCTGCATCTTTGCAGTTCCAAGCATCAGGCACTTATCCAGCACCACGCTGTAGACAATCACCAGCAGAATACCATAGAGAAGCTGTTCTCCTGTACTGTCAAACGCCTGGAGCAGCAAAATCAGCATATCGAATACATAAATGGACTTTGACACTGGTATCTTAAAATAACGGTTCAACACAAGCGGCGGTATATCCATGCCGCCAGTCGATGCGCCCGCACGGATCACAACGCCGATGGCTCCTCCGATACAGATTCCTCCAAAGATCATGCAGAGAATTATATCGTCCGTGATCGCATAGCCGTGCAGAAGCCGTGTAAACAGCTCCAGCGCTACCGGATAGCTGAAGGTGCTGACCAGTGTGTTTGCTGCAAATTTTTTCCCGAATACCGCAAATCCGATCAGAAACATAACCGTATTGAACAGCAGTACAAACACGGAGACGGAACAACCCATCATGTGGTGCACAAACAGCGCAATTCCCGTCGTTCCGCCGGTAATCAGTCCTCCCGGCACAATGAACATTGCCACACCGAATGCATACAGGCAGTTCCCCAGAATCACCACGCACGTCTCGAGCACTCTTTTCCAAAATTCATTCATCTTTCCTGTCTCCTCTGATCAGATTTCTTATCAGCTTATAAATACCCCGCACAACCGAGAACACAAGGAACATTACAATGAATCCGAATACACCCATCACAATGTCTGCAAATTCCATATTGCCGGTGCCTGTTACTTTCTGCCCGATCTCTATGGCAAACGTGATCACGATAATCAGTGTCAGCACATAAATCCACGCAATTACCATGACATGATCATGCTTTGCCAGCCATTTAAAAACAGGATACACGACAAAAATGAATCCCATTCCCATCATACCAATGACGAGAAAATGCAGTTCTTTATCTGTAAAATTGTATTCATACGCATCATTCAGACGAAGAATGTGGCTGTGAATCTTCGCAATCCATTCCACAATCCAGTACAGCAGCTCTTTCATAATTACCTCCTGCTTCTAGTTTTTGGAATAAGATTACTACGAATCTCAGCCACATGCAAGTCAGCGTATTAGCGGAATAAAATCTCAGCACAGTGTATTTTTGTACACCGTTCCCCCTTTCATAATCAGGCGCAGATGATCGGTGTCTGCAAGAACCGATACACTTTTTGTCGGATCTCCATCCACCAGAAGCAGATCTGCATAGGATCTCGCCTCCAGCACACCGATCTTTCCCTTCGGGTAAGGATTCTGGTAGGTCGTAAGTGCAAACACCTCGTTTGCAGTGCCCGTCAAAGCCCTCAGCGCCCGCATTGTGCCGAAGCGCTTTTCGTAATACCGGATATCCTCGCTCTGCTCCACCTGATAATCCGGTCCCGTGATCATCATATCCGTTCCGAACAAAAGCCTGATATCCTCATGCCGGTTTAAGATCTCGGTAGCCATCGCCTCCGCACAGCACACCATCTCGTCTTTCGGCGGCATGTTCTCTACACCGAGCATGTCCTCATACTTTTTAAACTGAGGCATGGGATTTAAAAATGCTCCTGCCGCCGCCACCTGCTCTGCCGCCGTCTCGTCGATGAGATGTGCGTGCTCGAGACTCCGCACGCCCGCTCCCAGCGCGCGCAGGATCGCCTTCGGCGTATACAGATGCGCCATGACGTAGGTTCCGTAATCTGCTGCCACATCGCAGGCGGCTTTCATCTCCTCCGCTGTAAACTGTACGGTCTCAATCGGGTCACAGCTGGACATGCAGCCGCCGCCCGCCATCAGTTTGATGTGGGATGCACCGCGGTAGAACTGCTCGCGCACTGCCCGGATGATCTCCGGCACCCCGTCCGCCAAAACGGTGCTGGACGGATGCCTGTACTGGATGTCGCGATAGGTATGCGCATACTCCGAATCTCCATGCCCGCACGTCTGGCTGATGTAGGCACCGCAGGGATAGATGCGCGGTCCCGGAAGCACACCCTCGTCAAACGCCAGCTTTAATCCCTCGCTCACACTTCCCGCATCACGGAACGTGGTAAACCCGGCCATCAGCGCATCCTTACATTTTGCGACGGTCAGCACCGTGGCGTAATCCACCGGGAATTCTCCCTTTGCGAACAGACATCCCATGTGAACATGCGCGTCCGTCATTCCCGGCATCGCCACCATGCCCGTGCCGTCAAATACCTCGTCAAAATTTTCTTCCGATACTTCATCCGCAGTAATCTCTGTGACAATATCGTCCTCAATGACAATCTTTTTCCCTTGCGCCAGCCCGCTGCTGTGCCCATCGAATACCGCTGCGTTTTTGATCAGTTTTTTTCTGTGTTTTTCCATGCCTTATCCTCTGTGGGACTGTGCAGCCTTACGCACACTGCCCGTCTTATGAAAATTTATCACGCACCACTTCCGCCAACAGTCTCGCTGTCATATCGACCCCCAGAGTTGCGCTGTTGACCATCAGATCCATATGGTTCATATCGTTCGGCAAATACCCCGCATACCGCATATGGTAGGCATCTCTCGCCTTGTCCACATCACGGATCATCCGCTTCGCCGCCTTTGTGTCCATGCCGAGATCATTGACACAGTTGACAATGCGGTCTTCGTACGGCGCATAGATAAAAATTCTGATCAGATGATCGCAATCCTCCAGAATTGCGTCCGCGCATCTGCCGACAATGATGCAGGATTCCTTCACGGCAAGTTTTTTTATCATCTCGCTCTCCGTCTTAAACAGGGCATCCTGCGTCGCCGTGGTTCCGCTGCCGAGTGGGAAACTCATGAACAGATACTTTGCCGACTCCTCCAGATTGCTCGCTTCCTTTAACGGAATGTTATGAACTTTGGACGCCTCCTCCACAATATCTCTGTCGTAGTATTCAATTTCCAGAAGTTCTGCCAGTTTCTTTGCAATCGGTCTTCCCAGACTTCCAAATTGTCTTGAAATTGAAATCACATATTTCTGCATATCTTTCTCTCCTCTCCGTCTTCGCACACAGCTATGACTCTTCCTTTAAAATACGTTTTAAGAATTTTCTGGTTGCCTCCTCCTTCGGATGATCAAAGATCTCCTCCGGCGTTCCTTTTTCCACAACCACACCGTCTGCCATAAAAATAACCTGACTTGCCACTTCTCTTGCAAACTGCATCTCATGTGTTACCACAATCATTGTGACTCCCTGTTTTGCGAACTGTTTCATGACATTTAACACCTCTCCCACCAGCTCCGGATCGAGTGCGGACGTCGGCTCATCGAAAAGAATGACCTCTGGATTCGCTGCCATTGCCCGTGCAATTCCGACACGCTGCTGCATGCCGCCGGATAGCTGTGCCGGGTAGTAATCGTACTTTCCTGCAAGACCGACCTTGTCTAAAAGTTCTTTTCCGGTCTTCTCGGCCTCTTCCTTTTTCATATGGCGTCCCACGGTAAGCCCCAGCGTCACATTGGAAAGAACCGTCTTGTTCACGAAGAGATTGTAATTCTGGAAAACGAAGGAAGTATTTCTCCGAATCTCCAGCTTTTCCTTATTTTTTACATTTTTTAAGTTATATTCTCTTCCGTTTAAGACCATCGAGCCTTCATCCGGTTTTTCCAGAAGATTCAGGCAGCGCAAAAAGGTGGTCTTACCGGAACCGCTCGGTCCGAGTATGACGATGACGTCCCCTTTCTGTACATCAAGATCGATTCCTCTTAAAATCACATTATCTCCAAAAACCTTTTTTACATTTCTCACTTCTAATACTGCCATAGCCCTGTTTCCTTCCTATTATAATAATGTACGATGCCGTACCGCATCTCAGCCTGCCAGTGTCTTAACGCTTTTTGAAAATTTCCGCTCCACATAGTGGCTCAGCCGCTCTAACACAATTCCGATGCCCCAGAATACCATGGCTGCCGCCACATACGCCTCCAGGTAAGAGTACGCCGCACTTGCCGCGTTGATGGAATCCGTCAGAATATCTGACACTCCGATGACCGACACTAACGCCGTTCCCTTTACCAGCGAGAGAATATCGTTCGTGAGCGGTGGAATGACCGCCCGCACCGCCTGCGGCACAATCACATGGAAAAAGGTCTGTGCTTTTGTCAGTCCCGAGGCATATCCCGCTTCATACTGTCCCTTGTCCACGGAGATCAGACCGCTTCTTATGATTTCCGAAATACTGGCAAGACTGCAGAACACCAGAGCTGCAATCGCCACATACATCAGACTGACATCCTTGATCGTCTTCTGTGAATGAAAAAATGCTGCGATACTGGAAAACTGCGTCGTCCAGATCAGATAAAAGATGAGCAGAACCAGATTCATCGGAAACGCTTTGCTCAGTGCCATAAGGACATCCATAACCGGCTTTAGCACCGGCACTTTATAGACTCTCACCATTGCAATCAGGGTTCCTAAAACGATACAGATGACCAGTGTGACCGCACTCATCATCAGATTTAACGGGATCGCCCCCACTGCCGCCTTCAGGCAATTCCATAACAGGCTTCCTTTTATCATAACTGCACCGCCTTTCTCCTGCGCACAGCCGGCATGCCGCTTCTGCCAAAGTCAAGTCTCTTATTGATCTGGTTGAACAGGAATTCCAGGATCAGGCTTAAGACTGCAAATACCAGTGCGCAGATAATGTAACCTTCCAGGGTGTGCCCCGTGACGCTTCCCAGCGATCTGGTCTTTCCGATCATATCAATGACGCCTACCATGTATGCCAGCGCCGTCGCCTGGAATGCATAGATGAACGTCGTGCCCATCATCGGAAGAGATATTCTCGCCGCCTGCGGTGCCACAATGTGAACGAGCGTCTGCCACCCGGTCAGTCCTGCGGCATATCCCGCTTCTGTCTGTCCCATGGGAACCGCCAGCACGGCGGAACGGATCGTCTCTCCCATAAATCCGCCGTTGTTCAGGCCGTACGCGATATATATGTACACAACCCGGTCGATCGCGGAGCTGTCAATTCCCATCTGCCCTAAAAGTGCCGGAACACCAAAGTAGACGACAAACATCTGGCAGATGACCGGCGTACACCGGATATAGGAGATAAAGACTGCTGCAATCTGGCTTAACACCGGTATTTTTTTTATTCTGATCCACGCAAGCAGGCATCCTAACAGCAATCCGCTTCCGAACGAGATCAATACGATTTCCAGCGTCACCGGAAACTTCACTATGACCTTTGGAAAAAAATATACAAAACGTTCCCATGATAACATACGATCAAATCCTTTCTCTCCTGCTTACTCCTCGGTAAGATCCTCGCCGATCCACTCTTCACACAGTTTTCCTAGCGTTCCGTCTTCCTTCATCTCTGCAAGTGCCGTATCGAATGCTGTCTGGAAATCCGTCTCATTCTTGCTGAACAGGAAGTAAATGCCGCCATTGTCGGACTGATAAACGCTGTCCTTGGATACATCCATGAAATTGTCATACTGCGCATTGAAGTTCAGCATCTCGATGCTGGATGCGATATATGCGTCGTACAGTCCGTTTTTGATGCCGGCACTGATCGTCTCATAGCCGTCCGGGTACTCCAGATGAATCTCCTCGTCCGGATGTGCCGCATTCCAGTCAAGAACGATCGTCTCTGCCAAAAGTCCCGGCGTGGTTGCCACGGTCTTTCCTGCAAGCGATGCCATATCCGTAATATCCGTTCTTCCTTTCAGATAGCCGATGTAGAACTTGTCGGCATTTACAATCGGCACTGCCGAATAGCTGTATTTTTCTGCGCGCTCTTCCTTGTATCCAAAAGAGCCTCCCGCCGCTGCATAGTTTCCGGTATCAATTCCCACCAGAAGGTTCGTCCATTCATCCATCACAATATCCATATTGTACTGATCACCAATGCGGTTCTGCACTTCACAGAGAATCGCATATTCATATCCCTCGTACTCCTCATTTTCATTCATGTACGAATACGGCTTGTTCTCTGCGCTGATTCCCACTTTTACTTTCTTGGCATCCGCCGATGCAGTAGATGCGGTAGTATCCGCCGTCGCCGTCGTTGTCTCCGCGTCAGAGGAACCTCCACAGGCGGTAAGCATACCCAGTGCCATCACTCCTGCCAGTGCCGTTGCTGTTACTTTGATCATCATTGTTCTTTTTTTCATAATGGCCTCCATTCTGAAAGGGTTCCGCCTGTGGCGCCTGTACCTTTCGATAAAATCAAAAGGCGCCCAGAGCTGATGCTCTGAACGCCTTCGTTCCAAAAGTGGTTTGTCATAAATTTTGTTTATAGTTTAATGGTTTGAAAGATGATTGTCAACCATGGATTTTGACATAATTTTTCTAAAAATTCCATTTATCTTTATGAATTATAACTATTCTACTATAATTTTAAGTTATTTATCTCACAATCTCTTTCATCGCAGCGATAAACATCTTACATTCCTCCGCCGTTCCGATGCTGACACGGTTGTGCCCGTTCGGCGCGCCGATCAGGATCTTTCGCTCTGCCAGTTCATTTTTTACCCGCACCGGATCCATTTTTTCCCGCTCCTCCGCTGTGGCATCCTCCGGAATTCCGAAGAAAATAAAGTTTGCCGCCGGCGGGACAACCTCAAATCCGAGCTGTTTTAATTCGTCTGCCACATAATTCCGGTTTTCGATGTTGAGCGCCTTCACTTTTTTGATGTAATCCTGGTAATCCAGCGCCGCCTCGCATGCCAGAAGTCCCGGACCACTGTAATTCCATGCCTGACATGCCTTCATGATTGCATCTGCAAGCGCCGGCTGCGTAATTGCATAACCGATCCGAAGCCCCGCCAGTCCATATGCCTTGGAAAATGTCCGCTGCACGATCAGCGGTCTGTCATACCCTTTCTGTACCATCTCGATCATGCTGTAGTGCGTAGGGTCATCCACATATTCATAGTATGCTTCATCGACGATCACAACCACGTCCTGGTCGTCATCCGGATGAAGTCTGGCTGCTTTTTCATGCACTTTCCGGATAAATTTCTCGATCTTCGCGCCGTTGATATATGTTCCGGTCGGATTGTTCGGGTTCACGACCACGACAAGCTTTGTTTTCTCCGTGACCGCCTCATACATTCCGTCGAGGTCAAAGTGATAGTCCGCTGTCAGAGGGATCTCGACTCTCTTACCGCCATAATCATTGACCATATCCGGGAACGACTCGTAGGACGGCATACAATATACGACCTCGTCTCCGGGATTGATAAAAATCTCTCCCAGCATATCGATCACGGCGCTCGATCCCGCACCGATGATCACATAATCCTCCGGCTTGGAATTCTCCCCGAACTCATTGGTCTCCGACGCAGCCTCCGCCGTCTTGTCCAGTCCGTAGAAGTCCGCGATTTTCTGCTTCAGGTCGATGGCAAAAAAGTCCTGGTACTCGTTGACGCGCCCGATGCTGTCGATCAGAAGCTTCGTCACTTCCGGTGCCGGCCCGTAATTATTTTCGTTAAAGTTCAGCCGCGTCACTCCCTTCGGTGTGGATGTCTTCTGTCTGGCGCCGCGCTTGCTTGCCGGTTTTACTTTCATGCTGTCCCGCAGTAATGCTGTTACATTTTTCATAATTTCCTCCAATCCGGTCACTGACCTCTGCCGTTATGCGCCCTCGTGGTTAATCACGGAAGTCGGTGTCCCATTCAGGTAATTTTTAAAGTTGTCAATCGCCATATCGATCGCACGGAACCGTGATTCCCTGGTAAGCCATGCAATGTGCCCCGTTATGGTGCAGTTTGGCGCCGTAAGGAGCGGTGTCCCGTGCCGCGGCGGTTCCTCCGCCAAAACATCGAGCGCTGCCGCCCGCACCTTTCCGGACTTTAATGCCTCCGCAAGCGCCGCCTCGTCGATTAAGATTCCCCGCGCCGTGTTGATTAAAATGACGCCGTCCCTCATCCGGGCGATCGTCTCTTTATTGATAACGTGTGTGTTGCCGTTCTCCGGGAGGTGCAGGGAGATCACATCCGCTCTCGCAAGAAGTTCCCCGAGTGAACTCACCTGCTCCACAAAGGAATATGCCTCGCCCCGCTTCACGGTGCGGCTGTAGGAAATGACGTGCATGCCGAATCCCGCTGCCATCTTTGCAAACGCAAATCCGATCGCCCCAAGTCCGACGACGCCCACCGTCTTCCCGTATAGTTCGATCTGCGGAACGACCGCCTTGCAGAATTCCGGCGCGTTCCCCGGATCGCTCCAGTCGATCTCCCGGACTCTCTGATCCTGCACCTCGATGTGGTGACAGGTATGCATCAGCAGTGCAAACGCGTGCTCGGCAATCGTCTGTGCGCCGTACACCGTGTTAGTGACCGTCACCCCATAGCGTCTCGTCATGGCGTAATCAAACGATTCATAACCATGTCCCAGGGTGGCGATATATTTTAACTTCGGGTGCTTTTTGAAAAATGCTTCACTCATCAGCCCTTCCGTAATCCAGACACCGAACAGTGCATCCGCATCCTCCACCAGCCCGTCCAGTTCTTCCATGGACGGGTAGGTGTCCACAATCTGCAGCTGTACCCTGCCTGCCCCGGGGATCGCTTCGAGTTCTTTCCATTTGGAGATCAGTTCCTCCGCTGTAATGTCCGGCTGAATGATTTCTTCCCGGATAATCACAATTTTCATACGTCCGCCCTCCTTTTCTATCTGTAAATCGTTGTTTTATGCATCCTATTTTCACATGCAGATTCTCTTTGCAATTTTTATGCATAAATTTTTTTTATGATATTGAATATAATTTTATTTTATGATATTGTCAAGTACAAGAACAAAATTTTTTTAATCTCTGTTTTTTCCTTATATATCCGCATTTTTTCCTGATGCGGGATAATAATATGTATTTTATCTATGCACAAAAACGGTTTGCGGCTTTTCATATCATAAATAAAACTAATGTTATATAGCTGGTATGTGAGGCAGGAGAAAGAGAGAATTGTATTTGCAGAATGGAGTGTGATAAAATATGAGAAAAAAGAACGCAGGCAGCACACCGGCGGGCAGCGCACCGGTCTCGTTTCGCACATCGGTCGCTTCCTCTATGATTACCATGCTGCTTCAGAGTGCCTACTCTGTCGTCGACGGTCTGTTTGTAAGCAATCTGGTTGGAGATACCGCCCTGGCAGCTGTGAATGTCGCGTGGCCCATCATCGCTGTCATCACTGCCGCCGGAACCGGAATCGGCGCAGGCGGGGCCTCCTATATGAGCATCAAGCAGGGCGAACAGAAGTTGGAAGAGTCCAACCGTGTCAGAGCCAATACGATCCTTGCACTTTTTGCGGCAGGCGCTGTGATTACCGTATGCTTCCTTCTATTTTTAACGCCGCTGCTAAAACTGATGGGCGCCTCCGGCAATCTGCTCACCGCTGCGGAACAGTACGGCAGAATCATGATTGCAGGCGGCGTCATCCAGGTTTTATCCTGCGGACTTGCACCTATATTAAGGAATGAGAACCGGCAGGTCGGTGCCATGACCATCATGGTCCTGGGGTTCCTCTTTAATCTCACGATGGATTTCGTACTGCTTTACTTTTTCCATCTGGGAATGGGAGGCGCTGCTCTGGCCTCTTTGGGCGCGCAGCTGCTGACCACCGCCCTCTGTTTTCTCACACTTTTCGGTGTCACAGACCGCCTCCGCGCGCGGCTCGGCCTTCCGGGCTCTGCCGGCACATCTCTCTGCCCCCTGCACAGGGAGCAGTTCGTCTTTGAGAAAGACTGCTGGAAGCGCATTTTTTCCATCGGAATCTCTCCTTTCGGAATATCACTGACGCCGTCGCTTTTAATTCTCTATCACAACATCGCCTGCCTGAATTACGGGGATCTTGCCGTGAGTGCATATGCGCTGATCTCCTCAACCATCGGCTCGTACCGGATTCTGCTGATCGGCGTTGCGGAGGGAATGCAGCCGCTTGCCAGCAAAGCCTACGGTGCATCGCAGAACGGAAATGCCACTCCCGCAGAGCGGATCGCCGCCTACGACGAGATCCGGCATATCCGGAACAAAGCCATCCGGACTGCGATTGCCGCCAGCGTTCTTCTGTTTTTGTTCACCATCGCCACCGCCTCCTTCTATCCGGCTCTGTACGGCTATCAGGGAGACGCTGCTGCTGCCGGCTATCACGCGGTTATGCTTACCGCTGCCCAGCTCATCTTTACCGGCATCGTGAGAGTAACCAACAGCTTCTTCTATGCCGTAGGAAAGAACCGCTATTCTTTATTTATGATCTATTTTGATCCACTCTGTCTGACTCCTGCAGCATTGGCAGTGCTGCCGCATTTCTTCGGGACGGACGGAATCTGGCTGACTGCCGTGATTACACAGTTTCTTTTAAACCTTGTCGCCGCCGGCATGTTTGTGCGGCACAATGCGCAGATGAAACGTGAGCAGGCAGCTCTGACAAAAGGAGTATAACCATGACACTACAACAAATGAGATATGTGATTACAACCGCAGAATGTTATTCCATCACAAGTGCTGCTGAGAAATTCCAGCTGTCACAGCCCAATCTGTCGAACGCGATCAAAGATCTGGAGCAGGAACTCGGCATCCAGATCTTCGAGCGGAAAAAAAGCGGCGTCTCTTTAACCCCCGACGGCGCCGAGCTGGTCCGCTCGATCCAGCCGATCTTAAACCAGGTGCAGCGCCTTGAGGACACCTACAAACAGCCGAGCAGCCACAGGATCTCTTTTAGCGTTGCCACACAGCACATTTCCATTGTGACAGAGGTCATGATTGCCTTCATGAAGGAGCAGGACCCGCACTTTAACGAATACAATTTCCAGTATCTCCAGCTGCGCACCAAGGAGATCTTAGATTACGTCGCATCGGAATTCTGTGAGGTCGGCATTCTGTTGAAAAACCGTGAGAACCGCGTTCTCGACTGGGAAATGGAGCAGCAGGAACTTGATTTTCATCTGCTGGCAACCATGCGCCCCAAAGTCTATGTTCCCAAGCAGCATCCGCTCGCCGGCAGGACGAAGGTATCGATGGAAGACCTGGCTCCCTATATCTACAGCCACTATTTTCAGGGCATTGACAGTTCCAGGGACCGCTTCTTCTCCGAGGAACTGGTAGAGAATACCGTCGCCAGGAAGACGATCACCATCACGGACGAGATGGCGGACGCCAGCATCGGCATGGAACTGAACACCTATACCATCGGTTCCGGCATGTCCGGTGAGAACCTGCTGGAAAAAGATTACGCAGTCATGAATCTGGACACGCATCAACGGATTGAACTTGGCTGGATCTCCCGCAGGGATCATGAACTAAGTAATTTCGGTAAACGCTTTCTGGATCTGCTGGCAGAAAAACTCAACTCCATGCAGTTGGATTAGCGAATGGGTAATCTTGGGACACGTTTTTGTGTAATAGGAACGAAGTTTCCTATTACACGAAAAAGGGACAGGGGGCGCACAGCACTTCGTACTGTGCAGCTCCCTGTCCCTTTTCTCCTGTCATCTGCAGGCGTATCGCTTAGTAAACATGCTTTTTCGACTTGTGGGCTTCTCTCGCTTCCTCGACCGCCTCATGGTCTGCCATATTCACCTTTGCTGCTACTTTTTTCTTCTTCAACGGATGTTTTGGATTCTTATCTGACATGATCATACGCTTCCTTTCTCTCTGTCATCCTTATCCTTCAATCGCAATGTATTTCTTCTGCTCTACTGCAGGCTTTGCTTCCTTCTTCGGAACAACCAGCGTTAAGATACCGTGCTTGAACTCAGCCTTGATATCCTCCTCGGTTACGCCCTCGCCCACATAGAAGCTCCGGCTGCAGGCACCTGCATAACGCTCTCTGCGGATGTAACGTCCGGATTCTTTCTCCTTCTCGTCCTGATCCAGTCCCTTGGCGGCACTGATGGTCAGATATCCGTCATCCAGCTCTACGGTAATCTCATCCTTCTTGAAGCCCGGAAGATCAACTTCCATCTTGTAGCCATCCTTCATCTCCTGAATATCTGTCTTCATCAGGTTACCGGCTCTTCTGCCGTACAGCTTCTTGTCAACCTTGCGCAAATCTCTGTCATCGAAAAATGGGAAATCATCAAACCAGTCATCAAATAAGTTCTCTCCAAAAATACTAGGTGTTAACATAAGTCATCTCTCCTTTTCTACTTCGTACCTGCCTTCGGCAGATACACTCATGCTGTTTCCTTGTTTCTTTGGAACCGGGATGTTCTGGGAACTCATAGAACTCATTTCCTGTTCTCCTTTTGTTCCTCTCCTTTGTTCTGACTATGTTATAGCACCGTTTATTAGCACTGTCAAGTGTTGAGTGCTAATTTTCTGTGAACTTTTTGTGAAATCCTATAATTGCTTGATTTTAGGGCATTTCAAGCGTTGTTATTGTCCAACGATGCATCATTTCCCCTGATTCGCCCTGTTTTCTTCCCGAAGTACCGGCATCCGGAAGATCTGCACGACGAGCGGAATTACCATGATAAACCACACGAGCGGCTCCGCCACAATAACACCGGTGTAGCCTAACATCGGCACAAGCGTGGCGGCGATCACGATTTTCCCGACCATCTCAAGCGAACTCGAAATGAGCGGCGTGATATGATCGCCCAGTCCCTGCATGGCGTTTCGGAGCACGCAGATCACCGCCGTCACATAGTAGAACAGCGTGTCGAATTTCAGGTAGTTGGTCGCATTTAAGATCACAACTTCATTCGTGCTTCCCGTCACAAGATATACCAGCCATCTGCCAATCGTGTAGCTCGCCACCGCGGAAAGCGTACACCAGATGCAGGTGTAGAAAATGCCGAGCCGGATGCCTTTTTTAACCCGGTCGATCCTGCCTGCGCCCAGATTCTGTCCGCAGTAAGTCGCCATCGTCTGTCCGAAGACACTGAACATCGTCATAAAAATCTCGGAAATTTTCCGTGCCGCCGTATGCGCCACGATGATATCCTGCCCCAGCTTATTGATCGCCGTCTGGAGTGTCAGCGAGCCGATATTGACCAGCGAGCTCATAAAGCCCATTGACAGCCCCGATCCGAGCATGTTTTTCATCATCGCCGTATCCGCATCCCGGAAATCCTCCCGCACAAGGCGGAGCATTTCATACCGTCTCAACATGTAGAGCCAGCAGATCACAAACGCCAGGATCTGTGCCAGAACCGTGGCGGCGGCAGCTCCCCGCACTCCCGCTTTTAACACCAGCACGAACAGAAGATCTCCCGCGATATTTAACGCCACCGACACTGCCAGAATCACGAGCGGCGTGACGGTATCCCCGAGCGCCCGAAGCGCCGCGGCACACGCGTCATAGAGAAATGTCGCAAGAAGTCCCGCTATGATGATAAATATGTAAGGTCCCGCCACCGGAATCAGATGTTCCGGCACATTTAAAAACCGCAGGATCGGCTGTAAAAACACCAGTCCCAGCACCGTCAGCACGACCGAGATCACCGTTCCTAGCACCAGGGAAGCGGCAAACGATTTTTTCACGCCCCGGATATCCTTTGCGCCGAATCGCTGCGCCGTGATGATGGCAAACCCGTTCGCCAGTCCGAGCAAAAAGCCGATGATGAGATTGCTGAGCGTCGTCGTTGCACCGACTGCGGCGAGCGCATCCTCCCCGAGAAAAGAGCCGACAATTCTCGTGTCGGTCACGCTGTAGGTCAACTGCAGCAGATTCCCGAGAAATATCGGCAGTGCAAACGCAAGAATCAGCGTTGACGGTTTTCCTTTTGTAAGATCTTTCATTCGACCGGTCTCTCCTTTTTCGTCACCGGCTTGCGCCGGATTCTGTGATACTGCGGGCGGAGCGTCACCTCCGACACCACCACGCCCTCTCTCTGCTCCACGATATACGCCACCGCGTCCGCAACGTCCTGCGGCAGAAGATAGCTCTCCGTCTCCTCCCCCACCGTAAAGTCTGCATTGCGGTACAATTCTGTCTTCGTCATATCCGGAGATACCACCGCCACCCGCACGCCGTATTTCCGTGCCTCGTCAAAGAGGCTGCGCGAAAAGCTCGCAAGTCCTGCCTTTACCGCGCCGTAGGCACAGCCGTGCGGATTCGACTGCTGCGCCGTCACGGATGCGATATTGACGATGCAGCCCTTGTTTTTCTTAAACCCGCGCAGCAGCTGCTGGCTTAAAATCATCGGCACTTCCAGATCTGTGCGCACCATCTCCTGAATCTTCTTCGGGCTTAGTTCCTCGTGCAGTCCGTAGTACGCGCTGCCGGCATTGTTGACGAGCAGCGTTACCGTAGCTTCCGCCGCAATCCCCCGCACCAGCTTCAACATTTTTTCCGTGTCCAGAAGATCGCAGACCACCGCATGAAACAGCGGATTATCTGCAGCGTCCGGAAACTGTTCCGCGAAACTGCTGCCGAACGAGCGTCCGATGCCAAACACTTCATATCCCATTTTGCACAGTCTGGCACTGATCGCCGCCCCGATCCCGGAGGACGCCCCCGTGACAATCGCCGCCTCGTTTTCTCTACACTGCTCCATGTATTCTCTCCTTATTCCTTCCACCGGAAAATCCGCTCTGCCGGAAGATAAGCGGCAAGTTTTTCCGTCATATACTGCTCCATCTCCTCCATGAGCGCCGTCGGGTAATGGTACACCCCGCCGTCATTCTGGTAGGGGAACTGCACCACCGCCGAGTCCGGCTCATTTTTCCGCATCTTCTTCAGATAATCCTGGGAAATGCGGAAGGTTCCGACGCTGACATCCGCCAGTTTTTCCAGATCCAGCGTCCCGCAGACCTGCGCAAACATCGCGTCATAGTGCTTCTTCCAGTCGCTGCAATAGATCATCGGGTCAAAGCAGAGACGCACCGAAAAGCCTTGTTCCATCGCCGCTTCCGCTCCTGCCAGCCGCCCGGCGAGCGAAGCCGTACCGTGCTCATATGCATCAATCACCTGCTGCGGTGAGATGGTAAACGCACAGATGACACCTGCCTCCGGCCGGACCGTCTGCCACAGGCTGCCTCCGGTTCCCTTGGTTCTAAGCTCGATGCGCAGCCGCTGCCCGCCGGTGTTCATCCTGCGCACAAACTCAATCCAGCGTGCCGCATAACCGGTCAGATGCTCTAACGCCAGCAGATCCGTGTCGTAGGACACGCACAGGTAGACCGGGTGCGTGGCAAGTCTCTTTTCCACTTCCGCAAAAATATCCTCAAGATTGACGAACACCACCAGGTTGGCGGACGGATACATTCCCTTCAGATAGCAGTATTCACAGTCAAACACGCAGTTCATCACACAGGAGGTGTAGTAAAAATGCTCATTTCCAAAGTTCTGGCAGACCGGCGCGCCGGGGTAGAGCAGCTCACCGTGCTTCGCCGCCAGAATCAGATTCTGCGCCGCATGCTGCCTGACATAGTCCTGCCTGCTCCGGCAGAAAACATCCTTATAGTGGTCGATGTCAATCACTTCCGCCTGCGGAAACTGCGTGAGTATCCGCTTTGTCTCCGGATCTTCCGCCACTTCCCGCTCCACATAAATATGGGAAAACGGCGGATTATAATAAGACCTGTTTAAGTTCTTCAAGCCGCACCTTCCCTTCCCGCCTGTCTTTGCACGGGAGCAGCCCCCGCGCATACCATTCTTCCAGTTCCGCTTTCCAGTCGTATCCGGTAAGCGCCGCATACGTGATATACTGCCGCGCCGACGCCCGCATCGTCTGCGAGCAGTGCAGCGCCGCAAAAAGCCGCTCCAGCACCGCCTCGTCTTCCTGCAAAATACCGTCGTTTCGCAGCGTCTCCTCCTCGTCTGCCGCCTCCCGCAGATTTGTAAGAAATGCCGCGACCTCCTTTACATGCTGCTCCAGCAGCCCCGTGAGCGCCTCCGCCGTCATTCTCTCCTGCCCCGCAACTCCGGAGTCCGATACCACCTTCAAAAAGATCATCCGGTCCGGAGAAAAAAAGCGGATGCCTGCCTGATAGACGGCCGCCGCTTCCATATCATATAAAGCTCCGTGTGCCGCTGCTCTTTGCAGCGGCTGCATCCCGGTCACAAGTTCACGTTCCTTCCACGGGTGCCGGTACAGAATATCCGGATAGAACGTTTTCCCGGTTGCCTGCTCCGTGATCTTGTGACACACGTACAGGTCTCCGATCTGTGCGGCGTGTGCCGCCCCGTATCCGCTGTCCATATCCCGGTCTGCCGGTTCACAGCCACCTGCCGCGCCTTCTGCCGCCGCGCAGCAGCTGTCCATGCCCCGGTCTGCCGGTTTACAGCAGCCTGCCGCGCAGCAGCCGATATTGATGAGAAAGTCTGCCGCATCTGCTCCATCCCGCGCACAGACTGCCGCGGTCGCAGCAGCCGCAGCAATCTCCCCCACACCGGTCACAACCAGCCGGATGCCTGCGCTCTCATTGTCAAACACCTCAAACGGCGCATACGCCGTGTTCTTTTTTAATTCCAGTTCCCGGATGAGTCCGTGTGCCTCCTGATAAAGCGCCATTACCACATAAATCATCGTCTGTCTCTAGCCTTTCCAATACGCCCGGATGGCATCTTCCACAAGATTCTCTCCGATCACAATCAGAACGTCCTGCCCGTTTGCAATCGGCTTTCGCGTGATCTCCTGCTGTGTTGCATTGATCTCCAGCCATGTGCCATCCGGATTCTGCAAAAATCCCTTCACACGGAAAATATGTCCGCACGCCGGATCTTTCAACATCTTCTTCACCGCCGCCGTAACCGCATCTCCGTCCAGATGCATATCCAGAAAATACAACGACTCAAACGCCTGTCCCTTCGCAAAGTCCGGCTTCTCATAGCTTGCGATATAATAACCGCAGGAGAGAATCGCGGCAAACTCCTGATCTGGGAGCGGTTCTGCGCCCTCGCACAAAATTTTCTGATCCGCCCGCTGCTTGCAGCCGAGCGCTGTAAGCGACCGCTTCAGATGCGCGATTGTATTCCGCCGCTGCTCCTCTGTCGCCGTGTCGCGCTTGCTTAAAATCATACAGCCGGCATTTGCCGCCTGCGACGCCAGCAGGTACTCCGCCTCCGGTGAAAGTGTGTCCTCCAGACGCGCGTCCACCACAGCAATCACATTGCCGATCTCGTACCACTGATCCAGCGGCTCCTCATGCAGCACGTCAAAGAACTCGTCCATGTCGTAGATTCCCGACGGCTCCACGAGCACGCGGTCATACCCGCACATTCCCATGGCGATCAGCTTGGTGCGGAACCTTCTGCGGTGCGTCTCAGGATCGCAGCCGCCGGAGATCATCTCCAATTCGCACTGCTCCCCCTCTAACTCCTGCAGCAGCATCATATCGACATTGACCGCACCGAAATCATTTTCCAGAATTCCGATATTCTGCCCCTGCTCCATCAGGCGCTTCGCATATTTTTTCAAAAACGTCGTCTTCCCCGATCCGAGGAAGCCCGTGATCAGATCAATTTTTACCATGGCAGTCCTCCCTATGCATCCGATCTGGAATATGCATTCTTCATCTGACTGCTGAGTTCAAATAAAACCTTGTCCAGGGTATCTGCCGTCTCCTTCTGCAGCATCTTCGCAATGCTGCGGTTTGCCTCCTCGCGAAGTCTTCTGCGCATCACAGCATCCGTCTCCTTAGCGAGGAGCTCGTCGTAGTGATGGATCAGCTCATGCCCCTTTGCCATCACATGCTCCTGATAGCGCTCGATATGGAACACCGAGCTCCGGTAGGACGCGTCTGCCATCGCCGCAATCAACCGGCTCGACCAGTAAAAGTTCTCCGTGGACACCTCGCCTGTCGTGTTCGACAGATATTCCGGCGTCTCCTCCACATCGGCATAGAACGGCACCAGCACGTTAAATGCGTTTGACGCAAATGCCAGCCATTCGATCACGCCGTTCTCCTGCTCCATCTGCGGGCGCATCTGGATCACTGCGAGAAAATCGTTCCGGTTGATGCCGATCGAGCGGTATGCACCGCGCAGGGACTTATCCCCGTAAGCGGCATACGGATCATACGGCGTTCCCTGGAAATGGGAGGACAAGACGTATTTGACGTCCTCCACCGTCACCTTTTTCTCCGGTACCATGCACCACGGAAGATCATCCGAAACCGGTGTGAAATCCGCATGCGGTCCGTCCCACACCTTCGTGTGCGGATTCAGATAGCGCTCCATGAACCACGCACGCGGCGTGTTGTATACATGATCCGCATCGTCATGGCTGCCAAACGCGTCGCGCGGATGAAACTCGCCATCCTGTGAGAGATCCAGATGATACGTCTTTACGAATTCTTCCAGATCCGCCGAGCACATATATTCCTTCTGCTCCCCGAGGGCATCGGAAAAATCAAACCGGTCGATTCCAAGCTGGTTCGGCATGACCACATAGACATCATCCGGCACTCTGCGCGCCATCCAGTGATGTCCGCCGATTGTCTCCAGCCACCAGATCTCATCCTGATCCTGAAATGCAATGCCGTTCATCTCATAGGTGCCGTACTGCTCCAGCAGGCTTCCCAGACGTCTGACACCCTCTCTGGCGCTGCGGATATACGGAAGTACAAGACACACAAGATCTTCCTCGCCGATCCCTCCACATATCTCCGGCTGACCATCCTCTGCCTTCTGGTATACCACCAGCGGATCTGCGCCGAGCACGCGCGGATTCGAGGTGATCGTCTCCGTCGCCGTCATGGCAACATGCGCCTCATTCACGCCGCTTGCCGCCCAGATGCCTTCCCCGTCGACCGCGTTCGGCACCGCCGTGTAGCGCATCGGCTGCTCCGGCAGCTCGATCTTCACATGTGAAATCACAGACTCATAATGTCGCGGCTGCTCCTGGGGCTGCACGACCACAAATTTCTTCGGTGTAAAATGTCCCGAACCCGAATCGTCGTTGCGCGCAATCATCGTTGATCCGTCATAGGATGCTTTTTTTCCCACTAAAATCGTTGTACAAGCCATTATCCATTCCTCCTTGGTATGTCTATCTGATTTTCCTGCCTCTTCGCCGGAAGCAGAAATTCCCTAAAGCATATTCCACATTGCATAAGAATCATAGCACTTTTCGCTCGTCTTCTACAAGTCCCATCTAGGAACCGGACGGAATCCGCACGAGGATCCGCTCCCCGCCGCGCTCTGCCATGGCAAGCACCGGCACGTGCTTTTTCCGGAGCAGATGCACCACCGGATATGCCGAAAATACATCCCCCTCGACATAAACAGCCTCCGACCGGTACTGCAGGATCTGTTTCACATAGTCCCTGTTCCGAAGCTTCCAGTCGGTTTTTTCCATCGCCACTTCACCGTAACTGCCGTCCTGCTCCAGCCCGGGCAGCTCCGGCAGCGGGATATGATAGATCTGTGCTTGCGCCATCCCCGGCAGTTCTCTTAAAAGTTCGTCCGCCGCATCGCCGCCGCCCACGTTTACAAGCGCCTTCTCATCCTTGAAGCTGTCCAGACTGATCCGGCATGCCTCCACCGCATCGGAAAGTTCCCCGACCGTCATAAGAAAACCTCCCTTATGGCAGAAAACGGCGCTCTCTAAGCCCGATGCCTCCACCAGCTCTTCCTTTTCCAGTCCGAGCCAGCGTTCCGGGAAGCAGCACTTATAATGGAGGGAATACTCCCGCTTCTGCGGCTGGATGCAGTATCCGCCCCGGTTCGACGGGAAAATCACAAACGCAATCCCGGTCTCCGACAGGCGTTTCTGGCACGGAATAAAATAGGGCAATATCAGAATCGCGGCATCGCGCTCCGCCGTCTCCCCGGACGTTACGGCACGCTCATGCGCCGCCAGCACTTCCTCGATCTGACGATCGGCGCGCTCATTTCCGCGATAGCGCTCGAATTTATTTTCAAGAATCATGCCTGCCACGCTGACCGCCTGAAAAAAGGCGGCATCGCTTCCGCCCTGCGCATCCCATGCCGGGTTAAAATTGCCAATGAGCGTCGCCAGCTCGTTTTTCTCCCCAGTGTTGTCGTTATTATCCAACGGCTGTACAAACGCCTCGTCAAATTCCGCCGCCAGCTCCTCCCCGAGGATTGCTCCCCCGAGTTCCTCCCACAGCAGTCCGAACGCCGCATAGGGCACACCGTTCTCCCGCACCCGGCTGTCTTTCTGATGATGGTCGTACCGTCCTCTTCCGATGTCAAACACGATCCCGGCAAAATTCTCCGGCACCCTGTTGCCACGCGTAATTACAATCTCCGGATTCAGGTAAAGCAGCAGCGCCGCGGAAAACACATCGTCTGCATGAAATTTCCCTCCGTGTGTAAACGCCGCCGCATCCTTTCTCCGAATCTGTTCCAGTAAGTCTTCCGTCATTCTTTTTCTCCCTCATTCGCTTCTTCCATCACAACACGCGCCTCCGGCGCACTGCCCGCCTCCACATAATCGAACCGGATCACCGCCTGCTGCCAGTTCACGCTGACTCTGGCGCTTTTTCCTCTCTCCCTGCCGGCCCCGGAAATCTGTTCCAACAGTTCCCCAAAGACCTCCCTGGTGAGATACCCGCCTCTCCAGTGAAAGGTAAACGTTTTTCCTTTTTTTGCTGTCTGAAGCGCACGTTTATAGACATCCTCCACCTTCGTGAAGGAAAGCTTTTTCTCCCGATAATAAAAATGCGCTGCATCTGTACATTCCGGCGCAGGCGCGATCAGGGGCTGATGATCCCGGAATACGCTCTTGTCGCAGAGATTGAAATAATCGTACCGGATCTGTGCTCCCGCACCGAGCGTGTTGTCAAATGTGGCATCCAGATGGTAATACTGTCCGCCGATTTTTACGATGTTCCACGTATGGCGGTATTTGATCCCCTTCTCAGGACAGTTTCCGCACAGTGCAATCACGCACCAGACGCCAAGTGCATCGCAAAGCACCTTTACTGACTTTGCGATTCCCTCGCAGACGCCCACTCCCTGTCCGAGAGGTCCTATGATCTCATGGGAATACGGCTTTTTCAGCTTATCATAGTGCACGTTTTCGCAGATAAAGTCATGGATGTATTTTTCCTTCTCCCACTCGGAGAGATTCTGCGCCGCACGCGCCAGTTTTTCCACCCGCGCCTTCATCGCCTTCTGATGCTCTCTGATCCTGCTTTTTTCAAAGAGGTATTCCGGCAGAAACACAAGATTCGCCGACTCCGGATAATACCAGTACTTGTAGCCGGTCGCCCAGAAAATCTCCGGATGATCCAGCCGCAGCAGAAAAAATACCTGATAGAGATCCTCCGCCTCAAGGCGCGGCATCAAAATGGCATCCTCCAACGCCAATAGTCCCTGCCGTATCGCATAATATGCTGCCTGCTTTGTTTTGTCCATTTTGCTGTAATAATATGCTTCCATCGTTGTCTCCGTGTAGTTATATGAGCTGGACTATGAGCTGGGGTTCCTGTCGGATTCCGGGATTGGGCTTTTGCCTCGATCCGGCAGAGTTCCGACAGATGACCTGTCACTTTCCACTGGGTTTCCTGGCTGATTGAGGAATCAGGCTTCCTGTCCGGCGAGCGCCTGACTTCTCCGGTGCACTCTCCGTCTCACAAAGTAAAAACAGATTACCTGCAGGACAATCGTGATAATCCACGACGCTGGATAAGATATAAACAGAATCGCCAGTAATCTGTGGTATGGAAAAATGCCAAAAATCCACACCACTCTCGTACCAACCGTTCCGATGACCGACAACACCATCGGCACCGCGGAATATCCCATGCCGCGCAGCGCCCCCGGGAACAAATCCATCCAGCCGCACAGAAAATAGGTGATCGTCGTGTATGCAAGGATCTCCATACCGCACGCAATTACCTCGGCATCCTCCGTGTAGATCTGTAAAATTTCCGGTCCAAACCCATAGCAGATGCATCCCAAAACTACAGCGACCACGACCGATAAGATCATGCAGTCTGCCAGCACACGATCCATGCGCTTTAATTTTCCAACGCCGTAATTCTGGCTGGTAAAGCTCATGCACGCCTGTGTGATGGAGTTCACCGAGACATACAAGAAGCCGAGCAGATTGTTTGCCGCCGTGTAGCCTGCCATCGCCGTCGATCCGAACGAATTGACCGAGGACTGCAGGAGCACATTGGAAAAGTTAATGACCGTACTCTGGATTCCTGCCGGAACGCCGACCGAAAAGATCTGCTTCAAGTAGTACCCTTTCATGCCAAGTTCAGAAAACCGCAGCCGGTAACTGCTCTCCGACCGGCAGAGGCACCGCAGCACCAGCACGCAGGAAATCATCTGCGAGATGACCGTGGCGATCGCCACACCGGCAACGCCGAGCTTGAATACAATGACAAGCACCATATTTAAGCACGCGTTGATAACTCCCGCAATCATCAAAAACAGCAGCGGACGCTTCGTGTCCCCGACGGCGCGCAGGATCGCCGCGCCATAATTGTAGAGCATGAAAAACGGCATTCCCAGAAAATAAATCCGCATATAAAGTGCCGACAGCCCGATGACGTCGTCCGGTGTCCCCATCAGCGCCAGCGCTCCCTTGGAAAAAACAAGTCCCACCAGCGCCATGACAATTCCACTGACCAGTGCCAGGGTTATCGCTGTATGTACGGTCTCAGACACCTCTTTCTCACGCCCCGCCGCATAGAAACGCGCCGTCAGTACATTTGCCCCCAGTGAAATTCCGATAAACAGATTCGTGAACACGTTGATGAGCGCACTGGTCGATCCCACCGCTGCCAGCGCCTGGCTGCCGGAAAACCTGCCCACCACGATAATATCTACCGCATTGAACATCAGCTGTAAAATGCCCGACAGCATGAGCGGCAGCGAGAAGGAAATCAATTTGTCCATAATCGTTCCGTTGCACATATCGATCTCGTATTTATTCTTTTTTGCCGTTGTCTGTTCCATCTCTGTCACCGCTCCTGTTCTGTGTCTTATCTGTTTCATCCACTGCCCGTTCATCTTTTCTTAAATCCAGTTAAAGTCCCCGCCGGTAATCGCAAGGCTTAAGAGCGCATCCATTTTCGCCACTTCCTCCTCGCCCTCGATTTTCTGCAGAAGCACTGCCGTATCTGTCACGTCCGCGAGTGTTTCATCCGGCCCGATCTCATAATCAACCTCCGATGCACAATCCGGACAGGGAATCCGCGTCATCGTCTGCAAGGACAGAAACCGATTCCCGCACTTTTTACATTCATAATATCCGCACTGCTTTGTGCCATCCGGTACATAATACATGGTAAAACCTCCTTTTGCCTGTCACTATGTATCCCATTTTAGCATGATGGCTTTTAAAACACAAATGCAGGGTATGTCTTGAAGCAAGACATACCCTGCGGGGGGGAATAAGGATTAAAAATTTTCAAACTCGTTTTTATTAGCTTCTATTACAGCTCCTCACCTTTTCACTTTATTTGCATATTTCATTTTTTGTTTGCACAGTTACTGTTGTAAATATGTTGCACAACTCTCTATGGCTTTGATTTTAAATCCTTTACCCCTCCATTTTCCTTACCCCACAATTGCTTTCTCGCTCTCTTCCAAAAGATATCTCATATGAAAAAGCAAAAACAACTAATTATTCTTGTTCCGCATATCATCTTGGAATAAAGCATGTAACTCAACTCCGCTTAATATATATACTCATTTTGATATTCGCAAGTGATACTTATGTGCTCTCATACTGAAGGCGTACTCGCTACCTTCCATAACATCACAAATCTCAGAACGAATTTCATCTTGGTCTAACGTACCTTCATACTTTTTCTTTACAAAAACACTATCCGAATCCATTGATGTTATGTATTCCGCATCTCCATTTACTGGAATATTGGCATTATGAGTAATGACGATAATCTGTCGATGACGCTTTGCAATTTTTAATCTTTTAACTACAAGCTCATAGACAAGCTTATTATCTAAATCATCTTCTGGCTGATCAAGAATTAATGGAACATCCCCATATGCTAAGATAAATGTCAAAATTGCTGTGGTTTTCTGTCCTGCTGACGCTATACTTAATGGTACAAATCTCTTACTACCTTCAGGCTTATAACTTACAACCAATTCGTCCTTTGGAACAAACTCTTCCATTCTAAAGAAATTATCATCATCCATTTCCGGAACTACTTTTCTAAATACAGAAGAGAACTGTTCTTTTACTTCTTGGCCTTTTCTTAAGCTTCTGATAATGGTTCTAAATTCAGAAAGTCCTCTTTTGCCAAAAACAATTTCATCCAGTTTCTGAATATCCTCATTAACTTTAGTTCCATCTTTACCGGTTAACTCTTTTATCATCTTTTCAAAGGACTCTCGATTTGCTGCAGGAATAAAATCAATCTTCACAGTATCATCTTGCCCCAAAACCGACGATACAAAGGACTCTCGAGCAGTTCTTATAGCCTTCACTCGCTGATTATATTCACTTATTAACTTCTTAAGCTCACTATGGGCAGTTTCTTGTTTTTTCTTGGCATCCTCAATATTTTGTAGTTGTTTTTCTTTTTGTGCCTTTGAAGATAAAAGATCACTCAACTTAGTAACTTCAATGTTTTTCTCTTTTAATTCAGCCTTAGCCTTCTCAAATAATTCCTTTGTCTCATCTCTCTTTTGGGACCAACCAGCCTCATCAAGCACGCCATCTATACTCTCTCGTATAGCGCGAATTGCCGCAATTGCCAGATCAATATTCTCTAATTCTATCTCAACTTTCTGTGAAACATCACTAAAAACCGTCTGTAATTCAGAAGAGCACTTTTCAGAATCAATTCTAAGTTCCAAGGAAGCAAGGTTATCTAGCGAAGACTTCAGTGAAGTCTCATATCCATTCAATACAGATTGAATTCGTTTGATTTCTGCATCCTCATTCGCAAATGACTGCATTGCCTCTATCTGATCCGCTATTCCACTCTGTTTAAATAACGTAATCTGCCCGTCAAGATCAGAAATCTCCGTGCGTAGCATCTGTTCCTTTTCACAGATAATCTCATATTCCCGAATTTGTCTCTTTTTGTTGATAATATCATCAAATGCCTTGTCGCTGCTATTCTTTAATTCAGCAATCCCCTCTATTTCTCTGTCAATTATTTTCAAAAGGGCTTCAGAATCCTTGGCTATTTCAAAGATTTCTTTCTGTGTATAAACCTGTGCTTTCATAAACTCAAGAAAATTATGTTCAATTTCTTCCCAGTCGTCTAACTCTTCTGAAAATCGATATATTTTTCTACTTTGCTCCTTGGCAGATTTTATATCCTCAATAACAATCTTATATAAGACTGCGTTTCTTACAACTTCAATCTCAATCTTGGACTTATCTTTCAGAATTCCCAGTGTTTCCCCTGTCTTGAGATCTGTTTTATTCCTTTTATAATAATTGTCCTGTTCAGCCTGTATCGCTAAGGACGATCTAGCAACTAACTGAAGTCCACCGGTAAGGATTCTTACAATAGATGACTTTCCGCTCCCACGTCCACCAATAACACAGTTTAGCTGTGGACTGAACTCAATATCAATGTCGCTCTTTACGGGATTTATTGTTGTATCTGAAATAGATAATGACTTTATCCATAAATCAGCGATTTTTTCTGGCTCTGTCAAAGAATCAACATCAAGCATCACTCTGACATCAGCCGATAGAAAAGCTTGCCTAATACTTTCAAGACTAGGCGCTTTATCCATCTTCATCCATGTATACCTAGAACCAATCCCCCACAGTCCGTGCTTCGATGATCCATTTTCTCTCGGATTATCTGAAGCAGCAATCATTGGCAATTTAGCCTTCAACGCTTTATCGTAAGTTTTTCTCCATTCATCAATTTCAGTTTCCGGCAAGGACTCACCATACTTTTGTTTTATAGCACTATACATTGCCTGCTTATCTTTGTCCGATGCAAACTTATCCCATACTACACTATTTACAACTTGAACTGCATCAAGGTAATCCCCCTCAAGCAACTGTTGCAATAATTGTGGGCGCATTGAACTAATAGAACAATAGTCATCTATGTGGGCAGCAATAACAACTGCCTGTTTTTCCTTTGCAAGCTTGCAAACATCAAAAACAGTAGTTGATGTTCCTTTACTTTTTCCAATCAAATCAGAATCAATATCAAGTCTATTCAAGAAATCACGAACATTTTCCTGCGTTTTCTCAACATCAAATATGATTAACAGATGAATTTTCGCCGTATCGCATGTCACCTCTACACCCGGAAATACAATAATCCCTCTTTCAGTCCCCAACTGCTTCATTCTATCAATAGCACGATAATCATTATGATCCGTAACAGCAATACATTTAAGCCCCTTCTTCTTAACCTCTTCAATCCATGATTCATATGAATCATCATCAACATAACATTCACTACTCATGGTATGAAGATGAAAATCACATTTATACCATCGTGTACCTACAAAATCCATACATCCTCCTTTTTGCAACTACTGCATCTGCGTTTGTACTTTCAATTGCATTTCTAATTTTTTATTAATTCCACGATTTATCATCAAAACCTGTAGAAAACCGCCGACTTGAATTAACAGCTGATATATCAATAACTGATTCATCATTACTTCCATTCCATATTGAATATCTCTCAAAATCATATTATTCTGCTTCTTGCTTTAATTCATTATAAACACCTATCGTGTAGACAGACTCCTGCCCGGTAATGGTGTATGAAATGATATTATTGTCATCTTTTTTGCGTGGTTTTCTGTGCATCCGAAGTTCCACAGGAACTTCTAATACGAATTCATCAAAATTTATTATGCCATAATTAAATTGTAACGCATTTTTCAATTTCCTGGCATTTCATAAGCTTTTTTGCATAATTCATTCTAATCCATCAAGTTCACCTCTGATAGCAAACAGTACCTGTATTCCTACCCTAAAATATATTATACTACATTTGAATGTTCTTTGAAAAGGTCTAATTCATTTTTATCCTAAGTTGCTCAACTCTCATATTCCAAATCTCTCTTGGTATATGACTTTTCTTCCATACTTTGGTGCAAATACAATATGCTACTTACATTCTCACCTTGTATATGCCAAACTATTCTTAGGATACCTCCTTTGTTTTCGTGCAGTTGGCGAATCTGCATTTATTATAACATTGAAGGTTTTTACTTGAAGCTGAAGCCATTTGGGAACACACCTGCATAGCAGGTGGTTTATTTTTATTGCTAATACAATTCAAAATGCACCCGTTTCCGGGTGCATCCTCTCATCTACTGTTGTTCAGGATACAACTCATCCAACACTTGATCCAACGTTCCTTCCTTTGCATAAGGCAAAGCGTCCAACTGTCTGAAATTATGCTTGATATCCTTCGTACCCTCATCAAAGCCCAATACAGATAATGCTTTGCTTTTTACCACGCGTTATTCAGACGAACTATATTTCCCAATATAGTTGCTCACTTGCCACCAAAAAATCCCTACAAAGCCCATAACCACAGACTTTGTAGGGATTTCTTTACTATTCAAACTCCTCTTTACCAAGTTGTTATGTAGTGCTTTTTGTTGGTTTTTATGGCAGAAATCAAGAGGTTTTGTATCGTTTCTACCTGTTACGTGGATTTTTAGGGGATTGTATTGTCATTTTGTTGTCACTGCATTTTTCTTCTTTCCCTCTTTTGCTCGACTCATTTTTATACATTTTATCGCTGCTTTGAATACCTCACCACTTGATTTTACCAAATCAATTGGAACTGCGTTACCAATTTGTAATGCAGAATCTGTCAAAGAATTACTAAAAACAAAATCATCAGGAAATGTTTGCAACCTGGCAGCCTCACGTATTGATATTGCTCTATCCTGACTATAATGACCATATCTTCCCTTCGAATAGCACAAGCATCCACCTGTAATTGTTGGTGATGGTTTATCCGGATCCATTATACCATATACATCTCCATGTCCCGAAAACACATTTCCATCTTTATCCTTCTTTTTATGACAATCCAAAATAAGTGATTTTGGCAATCCATTTCTTGAACCACCATTCGCCCTAATTGCTTTTATTCTTTTCAGATTTATGTCGGATAATCCTGCACACTTATGATTATGTATCTTTCCAGTCTCATCCACATATTCTTCTCCAGCTTTTAATGCAGGCAAATCACCAATTGCATCCCTGACAGTCTTCCACTTTTTCAACCCATTACTGCCCTTTTTATCATAAGTAGCTTTAGGTAAATCAAATGAGAATCCAATTATTTTTAACTCCTCATTAATATCATTTCTAACAGCATGTAGAACAAATCTTTTTCTAACTTGCGGCACACCATAATCTGCCGCATTTAATACATCTTCTTTAACATAATAATTTTTTTTTAATCTTTGCATAAATTCATTTAATATTGCCACATTAAAATCCGATTTTATTCCTGGAACATTTTCCATCAAAATAAACGGTGGCAAGATTTCTTCAATAAGACGTAAAAACTCAAATAACAATTTCTTGCGTTCCTCATCAGTTTTGTTTTTGTTAAGAGGATTTTGTCTTGAAAAATTCTGGCAAGGTGGACACCCTGCAAATAAATAAATATCATCTTTTTTTATTTTTGCAGCTTTCAATATTTTATCACCACTCAAATTACAAACGTCCTCATTTAACACATTTACTCTATTTAAGGGTTCATAATTCAAGTATGTATCTACCGCATGCTTTTCAATTTCCACTGCTGACTTTATTTTAAATCCCGCTAAAGAAAGTCCACAGGAAACGCCACCGCATCCAGAAAAAATATCTATTGCTTCATACTTTATTCTCATATCTACAACTCACCATCTTCCTCTTCAAATGCGGCAATAACTCGTTCTCCTACAGGAGTATTAATAACTGGAGGTAGCTCTTTTCGCTTAAACTCCTCTCTTTCCTGCCTACACAGAGCCCGATAGTCACATTTTGCACAATTTGCAGAACACGCTCTCATCGGGAAATCTTCCTGCAAAATACCTTTTACTGCCCATTCAATCGCACCAATTGCATTCTTAACTGATAATTCATCAACTGGAACTTTCACTCTATTATTATCCTTTAATGTATGGACATATCCTGTCTCCGCATTCTCTCCTATTACTTCTTTTGCAGCTCTTGAATACAGTTGCACTTGAAGCGACATTTCTCGCCAATCAAATTCTTCCAATTTATCTGACATTTCCATTGACTTAAAATCGATTACTTCTGCTGCATCAATGTTTTGAGCTTCATCCTCTTTCAACAACAAATCAATAGAACCTGTAATCAACGCCTCATCTACCAGCAATTCAAATCGTGCCTCATCTTGGCGAATCCTACAAAAATCGTCTGAATATGTATTCACATACTTTTTCATAATTTCATGAACAAGCATCTTAGCTCGTTCATAAGAACCCGGTCTATTTACCGGATCATTACTTGGAAATACGTGCTTAAGCATAAATGTATCTTCAACCATATCAAAGATTTCTTTCTCTGTCGGAATTCTATCCTTATATTTCTGGTGCAATCTTTCCAATATTGTATGTGTAGTTTGTCCAAATCCAAACAATTCAGGAACTGCCGCATTATACCCATATATATTCTGCAATTTATACATGAATGGACATTTAAGATATGATTTAACTGACGAAAAATCTGTTGGCAGTTCATTGTCATCAAATCTTGGGATAGGTTCAATCTTATCAGCTAACTCATCTATAGTCATATCTTTTCTCATATTAGGGTGATTCAATTCTGCGGTAAAAACAGATGGTTTCTTCTTGTTTTTTAATCCAGGATGAATTTCACTTCCTGTCAAATACAGCAAACGTTCTGCTCTAGTAATAGCTGTATAAAACAACCTGGCTTCATCCTCTAGTCTATTGCCATATGCACCTCTATCTATTGCATTTCCCATCAATTCTTCTGGCAAAATTCCACTGTACTGTCCTTTTTTACCAGGAAAACGTTGATTAACCAAATCCACCACAAACACAACAGGATATTCAAGTCCTTTAACTTTATGTATGGTAGATACATTAACCGCATCAACCTTTGAAATGTAGTCTACAGAATCTAATTCATAATTCTGCGCTATATTCTGCAGAAAGTTAAGCATTTCTCTATATCTCCATTCAGAATCGATACTTACATATGTTTGTTCCACATCCTTAATTATATCACTAAATAATCCCAAATCTCTTAAAGCTGTTTCATCTCCAACCATTCGTAAATTAAGCGCATCGACTAGCTGATGCAAAAAATTCTGCGGGTATACTTTTCTTCTTGCCGATGTTGCTGGTGTATATATGTTCGAATACCATTCCTGCAAAACATTAAAGTACTTATTCTTATCCGCATCTGGAAAAATAGGCAAGACTGATTCCACAAAGCATTTCTCCGCATCAGTTCGATTTACTCCCGTTCCATCTCTCAGTAACTCCATTATTTCCAATATACATTGTGCATATGGTCTATCAAAAATTCCGCCTTCTCCAGAAGTTTTCACAGGTATATCCAGTTCCCTCATTGCATTTACAAACTGAACATCCTTATTCTCGTCTTTTTGTGAGCGAATGCTCCTAATAAGTACTGCAAAATCACTATAAGTAAGTCCTCTTCTGCTTTTTTCTGTTCCATCCGAATTATATTCAATATATGTTGTGCCAATTAGTGACTTAATTCGCTGCGCAACCCATTTAGCTTCATCTTCCCTGGTCTGAAACCACAAGTTCCGCAAATCCTGAATATTACCATTCTGATGGTATTTTATCTCTTTAGGTAATCTTTCAAACGGAATTGTTTTTTGAACAAAACCATTTGCAGTCTCTACTATGGCTTTTGTACTTCTAAAATTGACCAACAACTTATGTATTTTAACATCTTTATATCTATCCTTAAAAGTCAAAATATTCTGTACATTTGCACCTCTCCAGCCATATATTGACTGATCATCATCCCCCACCACAAATAACATATCTAAAAATTCAGATAGTGTTTTTATAAACTCTTCCTGAATAGGATTAATATCTTGATATTCATCAACAAAAAGATACTTAAACTTCTCAATATATGAACCTTCCTTTTTTTCTATCTTTTTTAATTCCTGAACTGCAAGATATATTGCAAAAGAAAAATCCATGTAACCATCTGCACTCATTGAATCAGAAAGACATGACAGACTATTAAACAATTCCGTATCATATTTCTCAATGTCTTTCAGATCTATATTTTCATTATGCATTGTTTGCCATGCATCTGTAAATTCTTTGATTCGATTAAAATAGCCCTTTCCATTCTTCAATCCCAACTTATACTGTCTCGACATTACATATAACACCAAACGGTTCTGATCCAAAATATCAAACTGGCGATACTTTGCGTTAATGTCTCCAAGCAGTTTCTGGCAAAACGCATCTAATGTTCCAATAAACATAGCACCTACAATATTTTCAGATAATCCAAACTTTCGCAATGCTTCCGCAACTCTACGTTTGATAGATTCTGCTGCTTTTTCTGTAAATGTAAACGCAATAATACTTTCTGGTTCCTCACCCCGGGATATCAAATACGCTATTTTGTATGCCAAAGTTCTTGATTTCCCGGAACCTGCGCAAGCCAGACATAATATGTTTCTTGAATCGTCAATTACCGCCGCATACTGTTCATCTGTTAAATTTGAATGTAAAATTTCTTCTGTAGTCATAAGTTATTTTCTCCCTTCTCCACTGCTTATTACTTCTACACATCATTGCTATCATACATAACCATATCAAAAATTGTCTCTTCCACAACCTTAACACACTCATCCGTATGTTTCTTTATATCTTCACCCCAGAACCGGATTACTGTCCAGCCTTCAAAGTCCAATTTCTTATTTATCTCATCATCCCGCTCTATGTTACGGGAAATTTTATTAATCCAGAACTCACTATTATTGCTCTTCTCCAGTCTCTTTTTTAAGGTATCCCAGTCCCTTCCATGAAAGAATTCTCCATCACAGAAAATGGCAATCTTATACTTTGTCAATACAATATCCGGACTGCCTGGCAATTTTTTATAATTCTTACGATACCGGTATCCTTTGCTCCATAAAGCCTTTCTCAATATAACTTCTATTTTGGTATCCTTTCCATGAATATTTTTCATATTCTTATGCCGCTGTTCTTTTGTTAAAACATCCGCCACAAAATCACCTCAACAATCAGTTTTCAATCAATTTTGCCAATTTTTCTATCTCTTTCATTTCTTGTCTGACATTTATGCTCATAAGAGTCTTTACATCAAGAAGAACACCCTGAATTTTATGATATTCTTCAGTATTATCTTTCCAGTTACTTACTGCTTGACCAACTTTGAGCATATTTGCATTATTCGGATATTTACTTTTTAATGAATCAAAAGGCATAAGAAAAGCATTATATACTTTCATATTTTCTCCATGCTTTTTCTTAAATTTATCCTCATTTGCTATATATTCACCATATGTAATCTGCTTATTTATTGATGTGGATTCTGGCAGATCCCAGGTCTTTCCTGTTACCCCATATTTATAATATTTTGCATCAAGTACATATACATCTGTTCCATACAACATAACCGTATCTGGTTCAAGTGAAGCATTATCATATTTACTTCCATTAACATACCATGTTGTTTTAGGAAAATAATCTGCTTTATTCTCAATGCCAAATACCTTATCAATCATTTTCTCCCATATATATTCAAAACGATATGTTCCATATCTGTAGTTTTTATCAGAATCTTTATCTCCTTCAAAATCAATAATTGCAAGCATATGCCGGAATAGCATCCTGTTTTTATCATTAAAAGTATTGGCAATTTTATCTTTAAGAACAGAACGGAATAACCTTTCCTGTTTAACAATTACTGGTTTCTTCGGCATCATTTCCGTATAGAGCCAGCCTATCCGTTCAAAGCTTTCATATACACAATACTCATGTATTAATGTAATCAGTTCATTCTCTTTTACACTATTCTTCTTTGTAACGAAATCAAGATAAAACACGTCCATATCCTGTACATATGGTTTCTGGGTTTTTATTGTCCTGTTCCAATTAATCTTTCCCGATTTAGCAACTTTATATAAAACTTCCTGCTCCTTATAATAACCTCGTACAAAAAAATCCTTTATAAGATACATATATGACTGCAATGGAAATTCTACTTCATCAAAAGCATTACCTTGCTTAAGAATTTCTGACTCTTTTCGTTCAGTGTTAGCTGAAAGTGTTGTAAGTAAGAGCATTATATCCTTGCGAAGCTCATTGTCATCTTCAGATATATGATATCCAAGCGGAAAATTGATACTTATGTCACCATCATTACATCTTAACCCTACAAATGTATCCATTTCGCGATTAGAATTCACTCTGCATTTTCTTCGAATATCAACTTTCCTCAAAAAATCACCACCTAGTTTTCATTATTATCTGTATTCTTTTGTTGCATTTTTGAAAGCATTTTCTCATAAACGCTCATTCTCAATACCGCTGCCAGTTTATCTGATGTTGCAGTCTCATATGTAATAACCACATCTTCAAGAGACTTACAATTTTCATTAAATATAGCTGTCTTGTCCATTTTAAAAGCATCATCCCATAAATATTTAAGTACCTTTTCAGAAAATCTGCCCGCCTCCAGCTCTTTCTTTCTGGCAAAATATGTTCCAAGCCGCTTATCCTCAGAGCTTGCCATATCAACATTGATATCAATGACCATATCATTGATTACTGTAGCAAATGCTCCCCAGCTTACTTTTGTACCCGCAATTATATCTTTTGAATGTTCAGACTTATCAAAATTATTCTCTATCTGTCTCATATTCCACCTACGCTGAAAAGCAGTGTCCAATGTAAATACATTCTGATCTGCTGTATTCATCGTAGCCAGAACATACATATTTGATGGTATTCTTACCTGATGTTTTTCATCCCCGTAGACTTCCTTTGCAACCTCATAATTTGAAATTCCATATTCACTTTCGCCCACTTCTTCAAGAGGAAAATCCTCTTCATCTTTTCTGTCAAGCAACTGGAATACCTCTCCAAATATTGCAGGAGCATTACCTCTGTTTAATTCTTCTATGACAAGATAATAGTAGCTACCCGGATCATTTTGTGCCTTCTTAAGCAACTTAGTATATGGTCCAGGAGTAAATACATATTTCAGCTTATCATTACCATCTCTATCCTTTTCCACTCTCGGTAATATTTGTCCCACAAAATCTGAATATGTATAATCTGGATGAAAGACCACTCTCTCCATGTATTTTTCATCATCACAATATTTTGTCTTTATTTCATGACTTTTTCCAGCACCTGGAACACCATAAAGAAGAATATTTTCTGCTCCTGTTTTACGCTTAACAGATTCTTTATTTTCTTCCAGTACATTATCACCACCAGAAATAGAGATTCCGTATGTATTTTTATTGAGACACCTATATATATTCAAAGCCTTCTGTAATTCTGTGGAGTATGATTCATTCAATCCTGCTGCCTTGATAATATCTGCTGCCTTGAATTCATTTCCGATTATATTTTTGCCATATTTTATTCCAAAAATATGTATAGATGCTACCTGCATTTTATCTTCCGCATTACCATACATTTCTTTAAGAATATTACCTAATTGTTGCAACGAGTATTCGTTATAACAAATTTCTGCATTATCAATATATGTGTTCCGCACCATATCATGATACGGACGATTATCATACAATCTAAAATATTCATCCATATACTCTGATGTAAACGCACCATCTTTATCCTTGCAACTAATAAAAGTTGTATTAAAGTATTTATCTTGATCTATCCGGATACAACAAGGTTCAAAATATCCATCTTTTCCCTTTCCTACCGGATATTTTCTCATACTTAAACTAGCAGTAATATCATCTAAGCTAACCCTTAATTCTATTGACGCAATCCAATCATACCCATCTGGAGAAAGTCCTATACCATCCCCAAACACCAGCACAAGCCAAAATATTTTTTTATCTTTACTTTTTGCCTTTTCAAATGCAGCCTTTAATCTCTCTATATAACCAGAATTGCTCTGGTTTATGTCGCGAATAACACAATCATTTCCCGAACTATGAAATGTAGCATTATTACTTGAAAAGAAATACCACATTATATCGCCTTCTGGATTTTCCTTTTGTCTCACTTCATATAATCCTTTAATAGTTTCATCAGGCTGCACGAAATAAAATTTACTTAATACTGTTTCAACTTTAATTCCCAAATTAGCCACTCTATTACCTTCTTTCCATATGTTCTTTTATCACATGTGCTATCGCTCTTCCCAGAAGTGGAGGAACAGAATTTCCTATCTGCATATAAGTCTTCGTATATGCACCTCTGAAAAAATAATCATCAGGATAAGACTGTACCCTTGCTGCTTCCCTTGGTGTGAGTCCTCTTGCCTGTGTTGGATGAATATACATATTACAATCGAACTTCATATGTGCAGTTATTGTTTTGCAAACCTTATCATTTTCCAGTTTAAAATACTTATCTTTAAAAATATCATTTCTTCTGGCATATGGCATAATATCTGCAATTTTAGGATCATCTGAACGATCTCCCGGCTCCATACGACCATAAATTTCTATATCACGGTCGTTATTATATCTTGCCTTATGGTTTAGTACTACGTTGATCGTTCTGTTCTGATTAATATATGAAATATAATTATTGATTTCTATACTATTATTTTTTTCTATTTTGTATCCACTTTCTACTGAACCACTTTCTGTAGCATTTTTCACTCTTGAAGCTTCCAGTTCCCTAAGTGCAAATAATGCATCTCCAAGGTTATGTTCTGGTATATTTTCACTAAGTGCAAATATCTCATTAAAAATCTGCTCATTATCTATTCCGAGGCAATTTCCTATATATATAAGTCTTTCCCTGTTCTGCGGAACCCCAAAATTCTTGGCATTCAATATATGGCATTCTACCGAATATCCAATGGCACAGAAATCTTCTTTCACCTGTTCAGCTACAGATAGCATTCCCTTAACATTTTCCATAACAAAAAATTTGGGATGTACCTTTTTAACTACTTCAACATAACTTTTATACAGATGATTTCTGGGATCATCTATCAGTCTCTGTCTGTTAGCCATGCTGAATCCCTGGCATGGCGGCCCGCCAACGACAATATCTACACTTCTACCAGCCAATAACTCATCAAGATTTTTCACCACATCTTTTATATCACCTAATACTATATGATCTCTTGGTGTCTCTGGATGATTATGCGCATATGTATCAACACAGCAATCCTGGATATCATTTGCCAGGTTTGTCACAAATCCTTCCTGTGTAAAACCTAATGACAATCCACCTGCCCCACAGAACAGATCAATCATCTTTAGTGAATCATCATTTACATTTTTTCTGGTGTTTTCAATATATGTATTACAGTATTTACTTACAGGACACTTATGGCATTCCTGTTCCTTTTCATTGCATATAAAAGCCAACTTTCTAAAAGCTTTCATAAGTTCTGAATCATTATCTACATCAGCCCTATACAACTCAGCTCTGTCATTAAGGAACTTCTCTGTTACAGGTTTTGTAACTCTTTCCAGGCAGACATCTATATGATTATTCTCCTTATCGTCCAATCCAGCATTTATAAAAGATATAAATTCGCCTTTATCATTTTTGTATTCCATATCAGTCTTCCCACTCTCCAAGATTCATTAATGTTGTCTTCACTGATTGAGCAACAGCTTTTGATACATTGACTGTAACTGCATTTCCAAACTGCTTATATGCCTGACTGTCAGAGACCGGGATTACAAATGAATCTTGAAATCCCTGTAATCTTGCACACTCACGCGGAGTAAGCCTTCTTACCCTTCCATTCTGAGTTACATAATTATCCTGACATGCCCTGTGCATCTTCGCCATGGTTGCACACAAAGGTCTTGCAATCTTCAGATCTATTTCTGATTTTGCCTTATATCCACCAGTTCCATCTGATAATATTGTAGGTAATATCCTATCCGACAGGAAATATTTATCATCAACTTCTGGTTCCAGTAAATCCTGCAATGTTTTATTAAGTTTTTTCTTTTTCGGAAATTCAAATCTTGCATTCTGATTATCAAAACATACAATATATGTCCTGTTTCGTGTCTGAGGCACTCCATAATCAGCTGAGTTTAATATATCGCAGAACACATTATAACCAAGCACATCATGTAATACCCTGTATATTTCTTTATATGTTTCTCCATTATTATGGGTTCTTAAAGAACGTACATTTTCAAGAATAATTGCGTTCGGTTTCTTTCCCTTTTTTATTTTATCATCCACAACTTCTGCTATTCTGAAAAATAATGTTCCTCTCGTATCTTCAAACCCTTTTTGCTGCCCCATCATACTAAATGGCTGGCATGGGAACCCACCTATCAGAATATCACAATCCGGAATTTCCTCTAGTGGAATTTCATTTATATCCCCCAGAACAATATGTTCTCCAAAATTAGCCTTATATGTCTGTACAGCATATTTGTCAAAATCATTTGCCCAGATAATATCATAACCTGTATCCGCAAATCCCTTATCAAGTCCTCCAAGCCCGCTGAAGAATGACACTACCTTCATCTATTCTTCCTCCTCAAGCTTATTATTCTTTATATAATCTCTGATCCATAATCCAATTTCCACAGAGGCAGTTTTCCCTTCATTACGCAATAATGTCATAAATTCATCTTTTACTGCCGGTTCAATCGATATTTCTATTTTTGCAGTCTTTATTCTTCCTGCCGGTCTTCCACAATTGCTTTTCTTTTTATTCGTCATTGCATTCTCCTCCGTTTAATATACATATTATATAATGTTTTTATCAGGGTGTAAATAGATTTTCTGAAAACCTCTGTATACACTCCCTTTTCCAGTTGCTATAATATATACGAATCTACAAAAAGGAGTATCTTCATATGTACAAACAAATTATTGATGTATTAAATCAATTTCTGAATTATATACACATTCCGGGGACACCGCTTAATCCAGATGTTTTTCAAGGAGTATTTGTAAAGAAACTTTCTAATCAGAATATTATAAAAGATAAGCGAAGAATTAATGCTGGTGATACCTCTTCAACAGTAAACCAGACACATATTGATGTCACTGGTCAACAAGGAATGTTATTTTTCTTTGAAGAACTGAATAGCACCACAACCTCAGTACAAAGCATTGACATTGATATATATGATAACGTCTTCAGATACCTTCATGAAATTGACCGTTCTACAAGTCGGTCTGATGCAAACGGCAACACATACTTTGTCCGTTCAACTAGCAGCTTATCACAACACTTAACGGACTCAGATTTTGTTCTTCACAGTTCTGCATATAAAAAATATGGTCACACTGGCAACCAGGTACAAATTAATATTCCTGATTCTGAAGAGGCTTTTACTCAGCTTCAAAGATTCGCCTTCCAGAACGATGCTCTTGTTATGCTAAGATATGATTATCTGAGATATGTTGCTATTCTCATCCCATCCGAATTATGTAACACCCTGTATTCTGTTACACACACACATGGTAATCAGAATGTAAACTTTGTGGCACCAAATTCTTCATATAATCCAATATTAGCTCATCAGATTCAGTATGAAATCATTTCAAACGATGTAAGTCATGATGATATTGAAGCTATGATTTTGCAAAATATGCTAAATCGTAACCCTGGTGCTGGTACTGACATTGAAAAAATTGTAAAAGCACGTGTTTCCCAAGGTTCTTTCCGCAGACTGTTACTTCTTGAACGTCATCACTGTAACCTTTGTGATATTTCCACCACATCAGTATTACGCGCAAGCCACATTAAAGAATGGTCTGAATCTTCCAGGGAAGATCGCATAGATGCAAATAATGGTCTGCTTTTATGCGCTAATCATGATGCCCTATTTGATCGTCATTTAATATCATTTGAGCCTACCACTGGACATATATGTATTTCATCATCAATTGACGTTAACCAACGAAAAGCATTAAATATTTCAGAATCAACCATACTTTCCATGAACAACCGCATGAAATCATATATGCAGATGCACTATAAAAAATTTATCGAAAAAGAAAATCAGTAGTTTCATTATTGCGGGATGTAATACAAATACATCTCGCAAAATCTAATGATATTACTTCGTCCACTCACTTATCCTACTTTCTATATCCATCCCCAGCTAATAGTCTTATCTTATATTCTCTGCTCTCCTACTCCATCTCAATCCAGCGTTGTTCCTAATTACTTTATCGCATTCCAGAACAGTTCTGTCTTTTCCATATATCTATAGTTAACTATAATTTCATTCGCAACATTTGAAAAAATCATGATTTTACTAAATATAGGATCCAGATGTCCAATTATTCTGTTTGTCATAACACCTACAAAAAAATCTCCTATCGCTGTTATGGATTATGATAACGCATTCAACAATATAGCACTTATTCCTATTGCAATTACATTTGAGTATGAATTGGTAAATATTTTTCTTTCAGAATGATGTGATGAGAAAACATAATCAGACAATCGAGAGATTCCTCCTCCATACATAAAGTGGTACCATTTCTTCACAGTTCATTTTGTACCACAAAAAACAAGCTCGCAAATGCCTATTTTACTAGGCTTTGCGAGCTTTTGAAAATTATTCAAACTCAATCGTTCCCGGTGGCTTACTGGTCAGATCATAGAATACTCTATTCACCCCACGCACCTCATTGATAATCCGGCTCATTACCGTCTGCAGCACCTCGAACGGGATCTCCGCCGCCTCCGCGGTCATGAAATCCACCGTATTCACGGCGCGCAGTGCAACTGCATAATCATAGGTTCTCTCATCCCCCATGACTCCGACGCTTCTCATATTGGTGAGCGCCGCAAAATACTGACCGATCGAACGGTCCAGTCCGGCTTTCGCAATCTCCTCGCGGTAGATGGCATCAGCGTCCTGTACAATGCGGACTTTCTCTGCCGTCACTTCGCCGATGATGCGGATGCCGAGTCCCGGTCCCGGGAACGGCTGGCGGAATACCAGGTTCTCCGGAATGCCAAGCTCCAGACCTGCCTTGCGCACCTCATCCTTGAACAGATTGCGCAGCGGCTCGATGATCTCCTTGAAATCAACATAGTCCGGCAGACCTCCGACATTGTGATGCGACTTGATGACTGCGGATTCCCCGCCAAGTCCACTCTCCACGACGTCCGGATAGATGGTTCCCTGCGCCAGGAAATCCACCGCACCGATCTTCTTCGCCTCTTCCTCAAAGACACGGATGAACTCCTCGCCGATGATCTTGCGCTTCTGCTCCGGCTCCGTCACGCCTGCCAGCTTCGCATAGTAGCGCTCCTGTGCGTTGACGCGGATAAAATTCAGGTCGAACTGACCGTCCGGGCCAAATACGCTCTCCACCTCATCGCCCTCATTCTTGCGCAGAAGACCATGATCCACGAACACGCAGGTGAGCTGCTTGCCGATCGCTCTGGATAAAAGTCCTGCTGCGACTGAGGAATCCACACCGCCGGACAGTGCAAGGAGCACCTTGCCGTCGCCGACCTTCTCGCGGATCGCCTCGATCGTGTGCTCCACAAAATGATCCATGCGCCAGGTTCCGGCACAACCGCAGACACCGCGCACGAAATTGTGCAGCATCTTAGTGCCCTCCTGGGTGTGAAGCACTTCCGGATGGAACTGGATTGCAAAAAGCTTCTTCTCGCGGTTCTCCGCTGCCGCCACCGGACAGTCTGCCGTGTGCGCCGCAATGGAAAATCCCGGAGCAACTTTTGAAATATAATCAAAATGGCTCATCCAGCAGATCGTCTTCTCCGACACATCGCCGAAAAGCGGCGATGTCGTATCGACAAACACCTCTGTCTTGCCATACTCACGCACCGGTGCCTTTTCAACCTTTCCGCCCAGCACATGCATCATAAGCTGCGCACCGTAGCAGAGTCCCAAAACCGGAATTCCAAGTTCAAACAGTTCCTTCGTGTACGTCGGAGAATCCGGCTCGTAGCAGCTGTTCGGACCGCCGGTTAAAATGATACCCTTCGGATTCATCGCCTTGATCTGCTCGATGTCTGTACGGTAGGAATAGATCTCACAGTAAACATTGCACTCTCTGACACGTCTGGCAACCAGCTGGTTGTACTGACCGCCAAAGTCGATGACAATGACCTTTTCCTGTGAAAAATTGTTGTTCATTTCCACACTCTTTTCCTCCTGATGTTTTTCCGCCGCAAAAGGCGGTTTGCTCAATTGCTACTATTATAAGATACGCTCCCGCAATTTACAAGGCGCATTTCTATATTTTCCACCATTTCACAATTCAATAATTTTCAATGTTCCGGTTATACTATCTCCATGAAAAAACATGACCGCCTTCCGGATTTTTCCAAACTCTGCGCACCGGAGCAGACTCCTATATCATTTTTCCTCTCCCAGCAGATTTATTTCTTCTTTCTCGGCTCGATCGGCGGATTTCTATGGGAGGTTGCCATCTTTCTATATCGGGACAAGACCTTTGCCAACCGCGGCTTCCTCTACGGTCCGTGGCTTCCGGTCTACGGCATCGGCGCAGTGCTTTTCTATCTGCTGCTGGGCTGCCGGCGAAAAAAAATCCACCCGACCGGCGTCTTTTTCCTCAGTGCCGCCATCGGCACCGGTCTGGAACTCCTGATCGGATGGTTTCTGGATGCCTTCTGGAATCTGCGCTACTGGGATTACAGCGGCTATCCTTTACATTTTCATGGCTATATCTGTCTGTACGCGGCGGTCGGTTTCGGCATCGCGGGCGTGCTCTGGATCTGTGTGCTGGAGGCGCCGCTCACCAGACTCTGGAAACGTCTCTCCCCCAAAGTGCGCCTTGGATTAAACACCCTGCTTCTGCTGCTCTTTGCCGCGGACTGCGCTGCTGCGCTCATTTTCCCAAACCGCGGAGCAGGCATTACCTTCCCTTAAGATAGCGCTCCATCTCCGCCCGAAGTTCTGCGAACTGCGCGTTTGTCACAGCGTTGCGGCTCTCAAAATGCAGCAGTTTTTCCAGATAACCCTGCTCTTTTACAATCCGCACACTCTCCGGAAATACCAGTTCAAACACCAGCGAGATATGTCCTACCACATGATCCACCGGCGTGCGCTTGATACTGCGCAGCGTCGCATGATGTTCATAAAAGCTATCCATCACTGCCGGTGTGACGGCTGCGTTGCGCAGTTCCTCCGTCGTGGTATTGTAAATCTCCTCCAGCGGCACATCCACATTGACCCGCAGAATATCGATCTTGTCGGCGTCCCGCAGGATATGGCACAGCTTTTCCGTGCGCGGCGCAAGCCCCTCCGGAATCCGGTAGGCACTGTGCACTCTTATGGCAGTCTCAATCACCTCATCCTCCGCCGCATCGTCCACATACGTGCGGATCAGACCTTCCCCTTCCCGGAGCACTCCGCCAAACAAAATGTCTGCTCCGAGCGCTGCATGATCGATGGAATCCGCATCGCTGAATGTCCCGTATCTCCGGAGTTGTTCAAATCTTCCCACATCGTGCAGCATTCCAAGGAGCCATGCCAGATCAACCTCTGTCTTCTCCATCTGCTCTGCCTTCGCGATCCGCTCGCACAGTTCCGCCACCCGATAAGTGTGGTCAATTTTCAGTTTTATTTTCTCATCGGTCGCATCATAGGCATCCGTATACTCCCGGAATGTTTCTCTGACCCGTTCACGCTCGATTTTCATCTGCGGTATCTCCTTCTGACTTTCTTATACTTTTCCCCTGTCCGGTTGGAAGCCTTTTCATCCGGCTTAGGTGCGGTTCGCCTTTTTCGCAGTCTTCTCCTCGTACATGATGGCATCTGCCTCGCGCACATAGTCGTCCAGATCGCGCCCGGTTGTCATATCCGTGTGGACACATCCCGCACTGACGGTCAGCGGAAACGGCAGTTTCATCTCCGCTGACCGCTCCCGAATCTCCTTCCGGATCTCTGCGATGATCTTCCCGATCTCAGCATCCGCGGTCTGCTCCAGCACAACGAGAAACTCATCCCCGCCGCTCCGGACCGCGACCGCTCCTTCCGGAATATATTTTAAAATCGCCGACGCAATCGTCTTGATCGCCCAGTCCCCATAGATATGCCCGAATTCATCGTTGATGCTTTTGAGCCTGTCCATATCCATGAAAATAATCGAAAGGTTCTCCCCCGTCTGCTTCTTTTTCTCAAACATACGGCACGCCAACTTCTGGTAACCGAGCCGATTGTACATTCCCGTCATGGCATCCTTCACGTACAGTTCTGACAGCACCTGATTCAGATAGGCAAGGCGCTCCTTCTTATGCAGATTCTCCATCGCAGACGTCAGTACGTTGATAACCTGGAACAGATACTGCTTCTCCATCAGATACACAGCATTCCGGATGACAAAATATCCCACCGTGTGTTCCCGGAAATGAAGCGGCAGAAACAGAAAATCTTTTCCGCCCTCCGCGTAATCGAAGGTCGGGAAAATCCCCTCCACGACCGTCTCCTCACTCTCTTTTACCACGCCATCCTCATAGGCGAACTCCATCTGCATTTTCTCCGGATAACCGTGCACGCAGAACTCTTCATCCTCAATCAGATGCCTGTCATAATAATCACTCAGTTTCCGGAAATCATTCATGTGCTCATCCATGATCAGATACATCGCGTCACACCGCATAGCCGGAATACATTTCGGAATCCAGCGCGACATCTCACGCACCGTCTCGCACTGCAGCAATTCATACTCCAGAGAAAGCACCTGCTCCTCAAATTCGTCCGTCTCGATTCCATAGACAATCTGCGCCCTGGAATGTTCTGCCTGATCCACCGCATGACCGGCGTCGCAGCCGCAGCTTTCCCAGAAAATGCACTGGTGCCCCGTATAATTAAACCGCGGTACCGTCTCGCCCCTCCACAGCCGCAGAAGAATATCCGCACAGTGATATCCCACCTGCTCGCGGATATGTCCGACCGTTGTGATGTGCGGGGAATAATAGCTCGCCTTGTCAAAATTATCGAATCCGGTCACCAGAAAATCGTCGGGCGCCTTATAGCCGTGGGCTGCCGCTGTCTCACACACGCCGACGGCAATGTTATCGTTGGCACAGATAATGGCATCCGGAAGTTTCCCGTGCAGCGTGAGCAATTTTTCAAATCCATGCACTCCACACTTGTATTCATAACTCTCGCAGTAGAGATCCCTGGCATCCCACAAAATCCCGTGTGTCTCTGAAAAATCGCGCAACGCAGCCACACGCCGGTTGCTCTCGTAATTATCGTCCGGTCCCATGACATACCAGAAGCGTCTGCAATTATGCACCTCATAGAGATGCGCCGCTATTTCCTGCATGGCGGAATAGTTGTCAATACCGACATAGTAAAAATCCGCAATCTCATTTGCAATAGAAATCACCGGCTTCCCGGTGGCCTTTGCCGAGGAGATCACATACTCCCGCACCTCGGAATAGCGGATATTGTTCAGATCTACAATAATGCCGTCGAAATCGTTTAAGTCCGGCAGCCGATAGATGTTGTACTCTCCGATATTGTAATCCTCATCCCTGCTCCAGTCTCCGGAACTGTTGAAAATATACAGATTCACGTCCTCATTCGTCTCTCTGATACGCTCCAACACTCCGGCGGGCCATGCATATGTGAAGAATCGCTTCCATCCGTCCATGATCAACGCTATCTTCTTCATCTGCGCTTATCCTCCATCTATCCTGCCGTTATCTTCTCCTATTATATAAAAACGTTTTCATGCCGTCAAATGCTTCTGCGTTTTCACACATGCTGATGCAGATACTTCTCCTTTGTCGCCATCCCGCCGCGGATGTGCCGCTCGGACTTGTTGATGTCCAGCACCTTGCGCGTCTCCGCCGCGAGCGACGGGTTGACCTGCGCAAGGCGCTCGGTGACGTCCTTATGTATGGTTGTGACAATTTAGAACTGTTTTGACGTCTTTTTCCTCTATGCTTTCGTCTCCTTCAATTAAGACCGTTTCATCCAATCCCAAATCACCAATAAGACGCAGGTAAATATCTACATTGCCCTCCTTGTCCACTTCAATTTTATTGATCAGGCGTTTCAACTGTGCATTTGTCATTTCATGAACATCCGTGATATCCTCCAGTTGCTTGAATGTGCTGTTCAGAATTGTTTCCAGTTGTTCTCCCTTGGTCAGACAATAAGAGACCATTTTCAGTTCATTCTCCAACCGTTCCATCTCTTTTCGCATCCCACCGATTTTCTCATTCAATTCCTCTCTGGAAATCAAATCATCGGTATACATGTCCATGTATTTTTCACGAGATCTGCGAAGCCTGTTCAATTCTGTATTTAGCTGTTTTTCGTACTCAATATTTTCATCTTTTGCTTTGTATACTCGCTGAAATTCTTTAATCACATAATTGATAACTTTTTTCTTCTTACCAAGAATCTCCTGAAAATACTCCTGTAGTGCCTGGATCAGTTCTTCCTCATCTACCGTCACTGCATTCGGGCAGTTATCCGCCCCTTTCCCATTATGCCCGGAACACACCCAGCGCACATAAGTATTTTTGTATGTGCGGACAGTTCTGCGAAAAGACCAACCGCACTCCTTGCATTTAATCAATGTAGAAAATAAATATTTGTTACTTTGTCGCTCATGAGTAATTTTGAAAGAATCATGACGACCTTTTAAAATATCCTGTGCTTTATCAAAGACTTCATCCTCAATAATCCGAAGCTCCGGTCTAATCGTAACAAGCCATTCTGATTCATCCTTTTCTTTTCTCTGTCCGGTTAGAAAATCTGCAATCTCTTCTTTGCCGTTGATAATCTTTCCCGTGTATATCTCGTTGGTCAGAATTCGGCAAACCGAATTCTGGCTCCAGTTGTTGCCACGCTTGGTCTTGATGCCTCGTTCATTGAGCATATTTGCAATCTTCGATCCGCCATAGCCTTCCTCTGTATACCACTGAAAAATCTGACGAATTGATTTTGCCTCGTTCTCATTGATAGAAAGGTTAAAATAATCACCGATCGTCTTATTATAGCCAAAAACAATGTTCGGAACACGCCCCTTTTCTGCATTCATCTTCTTACCAAATTTAATACGCTTAGAAGTATTGGCACTCTCCTCCTGGGCTAATGCGCCAAAAATGGTTAAGACAAATTCACTGTTACCCATACTGGTCATGTTAGCGGTCAGAAATTGTGTCTCGATACCAAGAGATTTCAATTTACGGACACTCTGTAAAAGGTCAACTGTATTCCTGGCAAAACGGGAAATGTCCTTGACTACAACCATATCGAACAAGTCCTTTTCCGCATCTGCAAGCATACGTTGAAATTCTTTACGATTCTTGATTTTAGTCCCGGAAATGCCTTCGTCTGCATATAATTTAACAAGGTTGTCCCCGGTACGCTTGGTATATTCTAAGAAGAACTCTTTTTGAGTCTCGAGACTGTTGAGCTGATCGGATTTATCTGTGGATACACGACAGTATGCGGCGATGTTCATGGCAATCAACCTTTCTGTTAAAATTATAATGTTCTGTTGTGGCTATTATACTCAATTTGTATAAAAAACAAGATGCCACCATTCAATTAGATATCATCTTGTTTTTCCAGTATGCTATATCATTTTAAATAATCTTTTATCTCTCTATATCTTTCATATTTCCCTACACACGAAAGTAATTCTGTAATTCTTTCCTCTTTACATATTGGATTTTTACAAACCTCTATGTATAGGCAAAGTAATTGTGTTGATGTAAGCAATACATGCCCGCGTGATACACAATATTTAAGCATTTGTTGCGGAAAGACATCTTCTAGACGTTCATTCAGTGGCATATCGCAAAACCCATTTACAATTAGCATTCCTTTGGGTGAGACTTCATTTTCTTCAATATATTGAGCAACCCATTTTTCAAGCTGTGCAGCATGCTTTTCTGCAGCACTTTTAGTCACTCCTTTAATTTCAGCGACAATTGCAACCTCTCCATATTTAGCAATTATATCACTTCTACCCTTTTCCGCTTCTAAGATAGTGAATCCTAATTCATCAAGTACTTGTTTTACAATCTCCTCAAGTGTAGTTCCACTTGATGTCAACAATAACTTATATTTCTGAACCTCTTGAACAGCTATTCTTTCTTTATCAAGTTCCTTTTCCAATTTTGCAATCTTATTTTCTATTGTATTCTGCTTTTTTAACTTCACCTTTTCATCTAATATATATATGTTTTGGGCCCATCCGGGCAAATCCATCTCTTCATCAGTTATTTTTAAGCGGCGGTTAAGTTCAAATAAACTGTCCAAATATTTTTTACCGTTTTCTTTCCATACATCCTCTGTCTTGTATTCTTCTTCCTCATAAATTTGGGGAAGTAAAACTATTTTCCCACTACCATATGGAATAACAGCTGCTACCACTTTATCAGTGCCTTTTATTTTTCCTAATATTGTACTATTTTCTGCAACAGAAAAGTATGATGCATAATAATAGCAAGTTCTTGTATTAGTAAAAAAATCCCTATACGGAGATGAACAACAAATATCAATCCGCTCACCAACCACCTCCGTAACATTCAATTTTATTGGCAAAAATGAATATGCATTAAACTCTCTAACAATATTTGTTTGTCTTGCATTTCTTCCTGTTCCTGAATACTGTTTTTCCCCAGTATATATGTAACAGTTGTCATTGTTGCCCATTAAAACAAATACATTTCGTCCTTGCTTCAACAACTCTTTTATTTGCCCTTCAATTTTTTTAAAATCTTCTACTATTTGCGCAGAATTATAATCTGAAAGACAAGGTTTATTCTGATAAGAACTATCATAAGAAGTAGAATAACATGTTATCAAATACTCTGCATTGATAACAACCGCATCATAATCCAATAATGAAATTCTCGCAGAAAACTCATACTCATCAAAATTTTCATATTCTAGAGATTTAAAGTAAGTGTTAAGACCTACTATTTTTTTCTCCATAGTATTTTCCTTTCTTTATAACGAACAACTACAAACTTTTCAACTGCTCATTTTCAAGTTTTATACCTTGTTGTTCTTGCCAAGTTGAAATAACTTTGAATTTCGAAGCAGCATTACAAATGTTCTATTACAGGTTCATCAAAATTATCCCCCGGCTCAGGATACCCAAACAGCATCTTATAATTCGTAATAATTCCGTATTCATTAGGTGTTTTTCACAAACTCTTTTCTACTGATTTGGAATATATAAATTTTTCAAACTTTCTATGGAATACGAATTCCGCTATATCACTTCGTCTTAATTTTATATTCAACAAATTGTAGATTTCTTCTTTGGTCATTGTTTCTCTATGGCTTAATGCCGAACCAATAATCCCATTAATTCTATAGCTAGCTTTCTTTATATTCTTGTCATCTGTATACATTTCACTCAAAATTTCCTTAATCAGTAGTCTACTATCAGAATAAGAAACTTTCTTGTCAATCACATAACACGGCTCCTTAATTAATACCATTGTCCAATCGTTCCCAAAATTCACCTCATAAAAATCATACTCAAACAATTTACATTCATTCATCAAATCTAGTTTGTCACTGTAATATAATTGCATAAGAGATTTTTCATTTTTGTAATGCTTCACGCACTCATTTTTCGCAAACAAATAGGCATTATATATATGAGAAATTTGATTTAATACAACTCCCATCCAACAACACCATGCACTAAAATCATTCCCAAATATTAATTCAAGCGCACTCACTACATTTTCCGTTGTACTAAATGCAGTTTCAATTTGTTCCATTGATGGACATTCTGGAAAGACATAATGACATACTTGATAATTTCCAATATCAAACTCTTCTTTACAAAGACACAAATCATCCCAAACATCATATTCATCATATCCTTGAAAGTATAAGGTCATTCTTCTATCAGATATAAATTTCTTAGGAAAAAACATGTCTCCACTAACAACAATTACATTGCCCGATTTCATTGCATTTTCCAACGCATAAAAACATGCCATAATAGAGGTATTCGCAATGGTACAAAGTTGTTTGATATTATATTCTAAACTTCTATTTTCATTCAGAGTTAACATCTCTTTTACCCATTCGGTCGGCATTAATATCTCAGACGCAAATACATTTGCTTCATGTTCTTGAATATCTAATTTGTTATGTTCTGAATACTCATTATCCGTTACACACAAAGTAACATCACTATGCCAACTAATAAATATGTGACCTAATTCATGCGCCAAGGTAAAACGTTTTCTTGGTTCATACTGAATAGCAGAATTTAACACTATCTTTAGATCAGAATCCTTCAAATCAGAATAACCATCTGCATTAGTTCCAAGATTTTCTTCAACACAAGTTATTCCTTTTTCTTGAATAAGCCCCATCATATCAACAGGCGGATGTAGCTTATATTTCGTCATAACCCTTTGTGCAATTTTTCTAACTTGTTTTTCTTTATTCTCCATCTTTTTTGTATTTCTTTACTTCCTCCAAATTATACGATCTAGCCGCAATTTTATCTCCACTAGACATATTGATATAATCATGATAATTTATAGAATGTCTTCTACAATAAAGTATATCTCTCACCACATCATTTCCATATATTAGCCAATCGCGATATTCTTCATCTGTAAATCCTAAAAATTCACATAATGACATATTTGTCTCGTGAGTATGCCAGTATTCTACATAGTCATCTATTTCGTCAACAAAAAGCCCTTCTTCGAGACAATCTAAAACAAAATTCTTATACATCACTTAACCTCCTATCCTTACGCGCCTGCTTAATCAATTCTCCTGTTTTTGCGTCTAATGCACCCAAATGCCACCCCTGCTTATTAAACACCTCTATTTCTCCATGCAACTCATCCCATGAATATAATCGACCATTCCCCCTATACACTTTTCTTCCATCAATCACTTTATAAAACTCAAATTGATCCATATAGCAGGGTTTTGGCTTTGCTACATATGGCATATTAATCTCCTTTCCATTTTTTATTGCTCCCTTTTTTCGTTTATACAAATTCTTTCTAATTATTTGTTTTATAACGTATTTCCCCCACCAACCTATGCACCGTCGTCCCCGGACACATCTCTGATGGTTTCTTTTTACCTTCACGTTCACACTGCTCCAATTTCTGCTGTGCTATCTGTATTGCCTTTTCCTCATTACCTGCATTGCTGATTTTTCCATACATCTTTTCATCTGCCTTGGAATACTTCTGTCCCGTCTTGCTCTCATATACTCGTCCGAACTCAGAGCAGCATGTCCATGAATCTTGAATTGCCGGCATTGCACCAAAATAAGTATACATCCATATTTCAAAACACGGATTCGACCACCCTACTTGTATACCTTTTTTCTCTGCCTCGGAAATAATTTCATCAAATCCTATCACTTGATCTCTGTCAAACACAATCCAAGGAATACGATATTGAGCCTCATAGGCTGTTAGCTCCAAGCATTTATCAATCATACTTCTTGTCTTTGTTTCCACGACTTTAATGACTAGTTTGTTTTTAACTTCTTCCGGCAATGATTGATGCAGTCCTGTAAAAAAGCAGCGTTCTGTCCCTTCAGTGTCTGTAACAATCAAGTAATATCCCAATTCCGGTACTTTGATTGTTCTTCTTTGCTCTCTTGTCTTTCTGTTCCCTATTCTATCCCCTTTTGCCATGCTCAATCCTCCTTAAACATATCAATACTCTTTAAAGTCGGAATGGCACCATACTTACCAATAAGATAATTCTTCTCATAGCTTTCGTCCTTACGAATACGCGCTCCATCCTCATCCACAAAATCTGCAAGAGAATATAATGTTGAAACACCCCGGTCATCCTTCTCAACAAACCAGATTTCATCACGACGCAGCAGCTGATTTGAAAGTTGCCAGGTATCATGCGTTGTAAATACAAGTTGCGCATGGTTAACATTAATATTCGGGTTCAAGAATGTAAGTAAAAAGTTTCTTACCAATAGCGGATGCAGACGGGCATTTAATTCATCAATGAAAAATACGCTTCCTTTTTCTAATACCTCCTGTAATTCCGGATAAAGAGCAAACATCTTTAATGTTCCGGCTGACTCTGCACCTAAGGGTATCTCTGCCATTTCATCAGAATCAATCTTCTTATGAAGCGCATTAATCTTATATTTTTCTTCCTTTGATTCACCATCACTCGGAACCTTTTCTACCCGAAAATCCTTAATATGTTCATCAAAAGATGCAAAGTATTCCACAACCTTCTGCTGAACGTTCTTATCATCCACAAAGCCTCTCGGCAATCTACGTGATAAGAAAAAGTTAGTAACCGGATCACCAAAATCTGCAAATTCATTTGTCAAGAACCAGTCTCTGATTGCCTTACATTTACTAATTTTTAACTTAGCTCCTAAAGAAGCAATCAACACCTGCTTTTCCAGCGCAATCTTTATATTATCCCTGCTGTTCTTCGGCAAGCCTGATAGATCTAATTCACTGTCAGAATTCCCACGATAAAATACTGTACTGTACTTTCTGGCTGTCTTGGCCTTAGAGTTCAGCCATTCCTCTGTTACACCTTCCTGATCAACGCAGAATCCATAATTATATGTCTTCTCGTTCTTATCTCCAGGAATAGTGAAATAGACCTCAAAACTGGACTCTGCATCTGCTGACGTGGAATCAAACAAAAACGGAGTAGGTCTATACTCCTCAAACTTCTCTTCCTCATCTCCATACTTGAAAGAATCCACTACATACTCGGCCATATACTCAAATGCACTGTATATATTTGACTTGCCACTTGCGTTTGCTCCATAAATGGCAGCAACCGGCAGTATCTTTTCTCTTCCGATGGTCACAACTCTTTCAGAAAATTCTGTCATCTTAGTGGCAGACAAATCCAAAGTTGCTTCTTCTCTAAAAGATCTAAAATTTTTAAAATTAAATTGTATCAACATAATTGCTACCTCATCTTCTTTTCTGTTTTTTATTATATGCATTTTTTCAAAATAATCAACACCTAGATGTGATTTTTTCTCATTTAAGTGTTGACTATTCATTTCCTTTAGATATCAAAGCAAAAAGCAAGGCTCTCACCTTGCTCCTCTTACCCCACGCATAATTTTTCCTTGTTTTCCGATAAGTTCTCTAATATGTAAGCCTCACTCTCTGCATACAATGCAGTTTTCTCTATTGCCCGCTCTACCTTCCCAGCATTTACTTCTATTAAGAGTTTACACAGGAAATCTGCAGTATCTTCCGCTGAATTTGGATTATGAAAACGATAATTTAATTTCGTCCGTTTCAAGCGAAAGCTACACCCCCTTACCTCGCCTGTCCTTCTCTCCCATACTATGAGAAAGATTCTTAGATTAGACCAGATCATTTAATCTAAGTTAAGCATAACCTACTTGAAATCAAATTACGTTCCCCAAATACTAAACTTTTGTCCATTCCCACCGTACTTTTTCAAAAAATTTCACTGCTCCTGACTGCATCATATTCCATTAAAAGTCGTAAAATAAAAAGAAACGCTTGAAAAAGGTTTTATGTTACTAAACCTTTTCAAGCGTTTCAATGCCAATTCAATATACAATTTTATGCCCCGTCTCCTCTTGTTTGCCTTGTTTTTTCTAAATTCAAGTTTACCATCAATTCTATATTCACAACTTGGCAAGCAGTGCATTTGTACACACAAAATGCATTTTTGCTTGTTGGGAGTATCTCCCAAACCCTCAGAATCAATCAGAAATCTGATTGATCTACACCTGACATTTTATATCTTGTTATAAACGATTGTTTAGTTCTATACCCTCCTAATTTGCTTTTACTTTATTTCGTAACTCTTTTATTACTCCGACACTTGAATCAAATACTTAAAAGTTCTATTACCAAAACATAATAATCTTTTCCACATAACGTTATATATTTATTATTTTTTGTATTATATACTTTACACTTTGTTTGATATATCATATAATACATATAGAAAGGAGGTTATATAAATGAAAAATATGCGTCTTAAATTAGCGCGCGTTGAGATGAATCTTTCTCAAGAAGAACTGGCTACCAAAGTTAATGTTACACGCCCTACTATCAACTTACTAGAAGGCGGAAAGTTTAATCCCAGTCTTCAGCTTTGTATTCGGATATGTAAAGTACTTAACAAAACATTAAACGATTTATTTTGGGAGGAGGACAACTTATGAAAACCACCATTCACTGTGATGAAAGGATCACAAATATTCGGAACACAATTTATGTTAAACTTTTTTGGGGTATAATTATATTAGATAATCTTACTAATCTACTAGATTATTTTTTTCAAACAAGCTTAAACGGTTGGGTTATTCCATTAGCGCCTTGTGTGTTAATCATTTGGATGTCAATAAAAGGAGTTCTTTTTAATGGAACCCAACATTTTCCACACTGGTGTTGGCTATTTGCACTATGCTATTCTAGTTTAAATAGTATTACCATTTTTGTTATGAGTTCCCAAATTGATACTTTTTTCTATCTTGAACTAATTAATCAAAGAATTATAGTCTCCTTAATATTTCTAACTGTTTATTTCCTTGTAACATTGTTATTTTTTTACATTTCTTATCGTATTGCTCTAAGAAAAATTAATAAACTTTCTACTGACATCTAATTATGTAAAATTAAATGATTATCAATCCCACATTCTTCTTTTAATAAAGCGATAAGGTTTCCCCTTATCGCTTTTTATCTATTCTATATTCCAAATGAACTGCCTTTTTAATATCTTCTTTAAGCATTCTATTTTGTTACCACCGTATGTACCGTACTCTTGCTGATCCCGAAATGTTTTGCCGCCTGCCGCACGGTCGTGTTATTGTCAATGATATATCTGGCAATCTCCATGGCTCTTTCCTCAATATAACCTTTCAAACGAAATCCCCTGCAATACTTATTTTTACATTGTATGCAGGCTTATTTTCGTATATACTATCTTTATCAGATGTAAAGGAGGATATTGCCGTGCCATTTATCAATACGAAAACCACCGTTTCCCTGAGCAAATCCAAAAAGGATTCCCTGACCGCAGAGATCTGCCGCATTACCAGGGAGTGTCTCGGCAAGGGAGAGAACTGGGTTATGACTGGTTTTGAGGACAATGCCAGCCTGTTCTTTCAGGGGGATTCTGCCGCCGTTGCCTATGTGGAGGTCAAAACCTTCGGCACGCCGTCCGCTGCAGGCACCAGCCAGATGACCGGAAAGCTCTGCCATCTGCTCTCCGGCGAACTTTCCATTCCTGCCGACCACATCTACGTGGCATACTTCCCGACTGACAACTGGGGCTGGAACGGAAGCAACTTCTGACTACAACAGAAAAAATGCGGGAATTCCCGCATTTTTTCATTTTCTCTCTTCCGCCTTGATCGCTCTCTTTTTCTCGTACATCTTCACATCCGCACGGTTCCTTGTCTCTTCCATATTTTTATCATACTGCTCGTCAAAGATCGCGTAGCCGTAAGCGATCCGCATCGGGACGTCCATTTTCCCTTCATTATATTTCCACTCGAGGTATTCCAGTCTGCGCAGGCGCTCCTCGACCCACTCACTTCTGGCATGGCGGATCACGGCGCAGAATTCATCCCCGCCGATCCGGTAGCACACGCCGGCAGGTTCAAACACTTCCGAGATCAGCTTTGCCGCATCCTGAATATACTTATCACCCGCCGCATGTCCGAATGTGTCATTGCAGCGCTTCAGATCATTCAGATCGAACGTCACGATCGCCGTCTCGCGATCTCTGGCATTTTCCGATACCCACTCATCATAAGCATTGCGGTTGCGCAGTCCGGTCGGCATATCATGTTCCGCCAGTTCCCGGTAGATCTCCGCCTTGCGCCCCTCATCAATCTTCTCGATCGACACTGCGGTCGCCTCTCTCGCCAGCAGGCAGATAAACAGCAGGAATCCAAACCTGCCGATCACATCCGTTCTTCTCCATCCGATATAGTATGCCGACATGTCGACCGCGTAAGACAATAGCAAAATTACAAGTCCCCAGATACAGACACACACCCGCCGGTCCATTCCGCGCACCCGGTAACGCTGCCAGATCACATAGAGCAGATAGAGCAGGTCACATGCCATCAGAAAATGTGTGCAAAATACCGTATTTTTAAACTCGCAGATCCCCGTCATGTGGAGTACGGTACAAACTATAGCATTCGCAAATGAACAGATGCAGATAATATTTGATATATACTTCTCCTCCACCTCGGAGAACTCCTGCAAAAATGCTGCAAACGGCGCAATCATCAGCATAATCATCATATAGCCGGTGTACGAGGCCGCCGTCCGGCTTTTTACCATGTAGGCAACCAGCTCCGCCTCATTCATGGACCACATTCCCATCATCAGGGTAAAAATGCCAAAATACAGAATGCCCGGTCCCATCTTTACTTTGCGTCTTGCAATTGCATAATAAATGAGCAGCATAATGCCGATCGCACCGTCGACTGTGCTGACCATGATCTCCGGAACCGATCCTCTCATCGTCTGATAGACCATCTGTCCGTCATTCTCCTGATAGAACCTCGTCACATGATCCCGCACTGCCGGGTACACCGCCTCGATCCGCACACTGAAACTCTTCACGCCCTCCTGCAGCTGGATCGTATTCCATCCGGTTCCGGGCGTCCTCCCGAACACCGTACTGCTCTTTTCCAGCGAATAAATCTGCTCGCCGTCCGCATACACTTCCACGCACTGATGTACGCTAAAAAATGTCAGTTCCGAAAACTCCGACTGCATCTGATTGCTGTCGAAATAATACTCCCTGACATCTTCACCCACTTCCACCACGCGATCGGGCTGCAGTTCGATTCGTCTGGAATCCTCCGCAAAGCTTGTATTCTTTTTACCTGCAAACGCAAAGCTCAACGCCATCAGAATAAATCCGATGACAAGCAGCACTCCATAAACGATCGATACTGATTTTTTCATTTATCCTCACCTGTGGAAAATTCTGGCAAACAAAGATTTTTTCGTATTCTCTGCACTGGTTGTTATCTCCGCAGCGGCAAGTGCCTCTTTTCCTGCCTCTTCCTTCATCTCCGGCAGAGCCTCCTCGAGGAAGAACTCGTCAAACACATCGTCCCTCTTGTTGATCTTCTCGCACATATCCTTGGTGACCTCCATCATGGTCTCCATCATATGTCTTGCATTCTGCCCCATGCGGTCTTCAAAAGTCATCCCCTGATCCGGTGCCTCCTCGCCCCAGATACAGTCATCCCCCAGCACACGCAGCTTATTCAGCCGGTCGCGCTGCTCCTTGCGGACGACGCTCAGAAAACGGCTCACCATCACGTTGTGCTCGTTTTCGTCCGTATAACACAAAAACTCTTCCAGCGAAGCGTTCCCCGGATAGCCGATTTGATAATATGTATTATAGATACGACAGATCCGCTCTGTTGTCTGGCGCAGAATGATGCCGCATTCCTGCGGTTTTCTCCAATAATAATGCTCCGCGCGCTCCAGTTCCTGCAGAACATTGTCATACATCGCCTGAAGCTCGTCCGACTCCAGCCTGCACTCTCTTATAAACTCAAAATTCATCTCCCGCTGCCCCTCTTATGATCTGTCTTCTACCGCTTTCAGGATCTCCTCACTGATGGCATCCACGTCCTTGCCGTCCGTGTCCACGCAGATATCCGCCACCGCTTCGTAGCGCGGCCGGCGCTTCTCCATGAGTTCCCGGATATATTCCACATTCATATTCCCGTTTAAAATCGGGCGGTTCGTACTGTCCTTGACTCTTTCGTAGATCGTCTCCGGCGTCGCCCGAAGGAACACGATACAACCGTTCTCCTTCATCAGCGCCGCATTCTCATCCCTGAGTACACTGCCTCCGCCGCAGGATACCACATATCCTGTGCTCTCCGAAAAAGACCGCAACAACTCTGTCTCCAGGTCGCGGAAATAATTCTCCCCATGTGCGGCAAAAATATCTGTGATTGCCATCCCCTGTTGTTCCTCGATGAGCTGATCCATCTCGATTCGCTTCGACGGACATTTTTTCGCAAGCGCTCTCGCAATGGTACTTTTCCCGGCGCCCATAAAGCCGATCAGATATAAATTCTTCATGCCGCAGTTTCACCTTTCTAGCTAAAAAAACGCTCTTTGACTTCCTCGACCGGCATATCTTTTCCGGTATACAGTTTAAAGGCAGCCACGCCCTGCCACAGCAGCATTCCCTTGCCGCCGATACAGGTTGCTCCGGCTTCCTTCGCCTCCCGGAGCAATCTCGTCTCCTCCGGGTTGTAGACGGCATCCGCCACCACTAACCCCGGTCGGAATGCAGAAGTGTCCTTTACCACACTCTCATTTTCCATCGGCTTCATGCCTACAATCGTTGCATTTGCAAAAATATCGCTGGACGCGATCTCCGCAGTCATCCGCGCAGTATCCGCAATATCATAGACATTTACCACGCACGACGGAACCGCCGCACGGATCTTCTCCGCCGTTTTCAGCGTTCTCTCAAAAAAAGCATCCTTGATATTAAAAATGGAAATCTCCCTTGCACCGTCAAGCGCGCACTGCACCTGAATGGCAGTAGCGGCACCGCCTCCGCCTGCAACCGTGATCTTCTTGCCCTTAATATCGATCCCGTGATCCTTCAGATTATGCACAAATCCCTCGCCGTCAGTAATATGACCGGTCAGCCTGCCGTTGTCATTTACAATCGTATTGACCGCTCCGATGATCTGTGCCGCCGGAGACAGCTCATCCATGTATCTGACAACCTCCGTCTTGCACGGCATGGTGACATTGCAGCCGCGCATCTTAAATGTGCGCATGGCGGCAATGGCGTCTGCCACTTCCTCCACCTTGATATCAAAAGCAACATACACATAATCCAGTCCCAGCCGCTCGAAGCTGTAATTATACATTGCCGGCGAACCCGAATGTCCGACCGGCGAACCAATCAATGCCAATAATCCTGTGTGTCCTGAAATTCTGCTGTCCATATTTCCTCCCGCTCCGGCGTCCGTTTTTTCTCTGCGCCAATAACAGTATCATAGCTGTTTTTTCTTATCATTTCAATACACTAAAGCAAAAAAGCATCCCTTTTCTACTCTGTAAGTATCGGCTTAAAATCTTCCGTATCGCCGCAGAATATGCCGCCGCATTCCTGTAAGATGTGCCGCATTACAGGCAGTACCTTTTCATATTCCTCCGCAGAAAATGTCACCAGATACACTCTGTCGCAGTCATGTTCCTCTGCAAATGCCGCAGTCACCTGATCCTTAGGATGGATCGTCCCCTCCTCCATATCCATGGAAGATTCTCCACCGTACATAATTTCAAGCACGCCTGCTTCCTGCCAGATCTCCAACTCGCAGGTTCCATCGAGCACATCTGCAATCTGCCGCACGCCCACAGTCTCCGGTGCAAAATAAAGCCATTCGCCCGGCACATCTGCCTTTTTCTTTTTCTCCTGCGCGGTCTTGTTCGCCGGAACCGCTGCTTTTCCCAGCGCTCCGTGCCCCGCCTTCTTCATCGAAGCTGCTTTTCCCGTTGCTCCTTGTCCCGCTTTCTTTCCCAGCTTTTTCATCCTGCCTCCTGCTTACCAGCAAAGAACCTCGTGGCCGTCCTCCGTCACAAGCACCATAATCTCCCACTGTGCAGACGGAAGTCCGTCCTCCGTGTAGACCTCCCAGTCGTTTGCATCATCGACATAGATGTCCACTTTTCCCATGTTGACCATCGGCTCGATCGTAAAAATCATACCCGGCACCATCAGCATCTCCTGACCGCGCTTGCTGTTATAGCCGACCCACGGCTCCTCATGGAACTCCAGTCCCACGCCGTGTCCGCCGATCTCACGCACAACCGTATAACCGTTTGCGAAGGCGTGATCGTGAACCGCCTGACCCATATCGCCTAAGAATCCCCACGGTTTTACTTCCGCGAGACCTTTTTCCACACACTCCTTCGTGACATCCACGAGACGTTTCTTCTCCGGGCTGACGTCGCCGATGCAGAACATTCTGGAAGAATCGGAAAAATAACCGTTCAAAATCGTGGAAACATCCACATTGATAATATCTCCCGACTTCAAAATGACATCCTTTGACGGGAATCCATGGCACACCTGATCGTTCACCGAAGTGCACACGCTGTACGGGTAGCCCTGATAATGCAGCGGCGCCGGAATACCACCCATACTGGTCGTCATGTCGTAGACAATCTTGTCGATTTCCGCCGTATTCATACCCTCATGAATGTGCTCCTGAATGTAATCGAGCACCGCGATATTGATCTTGCAGCTCTCCTTAATCCCTGCAATCTGATCTGCATTCTTGATAATGTCATGGGTCGGGACGATATGTCCCTGCGCAGCGATCGCTGCAATCTTCTCGTCAAATGCCTGATGGCATGCCTTGTATTTCCGGCCGCTTTTGCACCAGCACGGATCATTTCTTCCAATTTTTACTGACATATTCTTCTTCTCTTCTCTATTTTATTTTTTATATTATATTCTGCCTGCCGCAAATGCTTTCTTCACATATCGGCGCATATCCTGCTTCACGCAATGGAAAATCTCTGTCTTTCCCTCTTTGTTCAATGATCTACCGTGATGCTGCCGAACGGCACGCGGTCCCAGGTAGTCTCGTCTAACTCACAGGTATGCTGTGCCAGAAGTTTTTCGTATTCCGTGCCGCCGATGGAATAATCCTCGTAATCGACCTGTTCCATCTCCGCAAGAATACTCTGATATTTCTGCGCCAGCGCCATTTTTCGCATGGATGCATCAATCGTTTCCTCATCGACACCCAGGCGCGCTCTCTGTTCCTCGGTAAGGTCACTCCAAAAATCCTGCTGATCATTGGCAAGATACTGTTCCTCCTCCTCTGAGAGCGTGATTTTCTCTGCTGTTGCCATCTGGTAAAACAGCGTATCATGAATGGTCATATCCACCACTGTCTGTTTCGCCTGCTCCCGCAGGAACGTATGATTGATATACAGCTGCCAGTATTCATCCGTATTATCCGGATTATAGATGATGGCCGCATCTTCCATGCTGCCTTCCTCATATGCGATATAAAATGTCATCTCCCGCAGAGTCACCTGCTCCCCGTCCACTGCCACCACCACAAGATCCAGCGATTCCGGGAATGACAGCTTCTGCCGCTTTCCCTGTTCGCGGTAGGATGCTGTCCCCAGAATGATGAGCAGAACGACCAGAACAGCGGTAAATCTTAATTTCTGTCTCATGCCTGACAAAGCTTTGCTACCACCTGATTGATCACGCTGCCCTCCGCCTTGCCTTTCAGTTCCGGCATAACAGCCTTCATGATCTGTCCTTTGTTGTGGCTTGCTACCACGTCCGCGAACTTCTCTGTGATAAACGCCTCCACCTCGTCAGCCGACATCATTTTCGGCGCATATTCCATAAAAATATCGTAACGCGTCTTATATTCTGCAAGCAGATCTTCTCTGGATGCCGGGCAGGTATCGATCTGTTCCTTCACGGACTTGATCTCCTTTAAAATGACCCGGTCCACAAGTTCTTCCCGAATGTCATCGCGGCAGCCCTCATCGATTGCCACCTTCTTCGCAGCCGACACCAGTGTGGAGATTGCATCCTTGCGCACCTTGTCTCTTGCCTTCATTGCTGCGATCATATCATCCTGTAACTGTTTGAACTGCATTTTCTATTCCTCCATCTCTTATTTCATTTCTATCCAGATTATAGCATTTTACTTTTGAAAATACAAACCTACAACACACGCCGAACCGAAGTGATCGTACGGTAAGTTGCATTTCCGTAGCAGATACCGGTTCTCGGGTTGGACGCATGGATAATCCGTCCTCCTCCAATATAGATTGCCACATGTCCCGGATAGCAGATAATATCGCCGGGCTGTGCATTTTCATAGCTGACTGCCTGTCCACAGCCGCTCTGCGAATAGGAAGATCGCGGCAGGGAAATGCCAAAATGCTGGTAGACCGCCATGACAAAATAGGAGCAATCCGTTCCGGATGTCAGGCTGGTACCTCCAAGGACATAGGGATTCCCCAGAAACTGGCTCGCATAGGACACGACGTCACTGCCGCTGACTCCGGTCGTGTAGGACGGATTTAGTCCGCCGTCCGTCAGACCTGTGGAAGAGCTGCCGGAGGTACTGCTGCCCGAAGTCGAGGTATCCGTCCCGGTCGAAGCGGTATTTCCGGTCGTATTCGAGGTCGTTCCGGTGCCGGCTGTCGAGGCATCCGTTCCGGTGGTGCTGCCGGTCGTTCCTGCCGCAGCAGCCGCCTGCGCCGCCTTTTTCTTCGCCGCCTCCGCAGCCGCCTGTTTTGCCTTCTCCGTCGCGATGATCTGGTTCTGCTGCTTGATCGTCTGCGCATACTGGCTTGCAAGACTCTGTGCATTGGCAAGCTGGCTGTCAAAATCCGCCATCTCCGAACGCTTTGTCGCAATCACCTGCTCCAGAGAGCTCTGCTGCTCCTGATAGCTGATCTGAAGCTCCTCCATCTCCGCCATCTCACTCTCAAGCTGTGCCGTCAGATCTTCCACCTGCTGCACCACTTCCTGATAGTTCGTCAGCATATCGCGATCATACTGGTAGACGTCCGAGACATATTCCACCCGGTTCAAAAGATCCGTAATGCTGTCCGCGCCGACTAACGCCGTCAAAAAGGACTGGTCTCCATTCTCATACATATACTGAATCCGCTGCTTCATGGCGTCATACTGCTGCTGTTCCTCCGCTTTCGCATTTTCCAGATCCGCGTTTGCCTGTTCGATCTCCTGCTCCTGCGTATCCATATCGCTCTGCAGGATGTCCATATCGGTAAGCAGGCTCATGAGTTGATTGTCATAATTATTCATCTCTGCCTGAAGGCTGTTCTGCGCCGACTGGATATTCTGAATCTGCTGGTTCACCTGATTCAGTTCCTGCTGTGCCTCATCCTTTTTATCCTGTGCATCCTTGATTGCCGAAGCAGACACAGACGCATAGTTTCCGATTCCGACTGCTCCCGCCAGAAGCAGTGCCAGAACACGTTTCTTAAAATGTCTCATGCGGTATCTCCATCCCAAATATCTGAATTATCTTTCATTGCGTACAAAAAACGGGTATGACTCTGTTATCATACCCGTTGATTATATCATACTTCCTTATAAAATTGTCACAGTTTCCATAATTTTTCGATTTTTCGGAAATCAGATCAATCCCATCCGATATACATCAGTTCCAGATCGCTCAGCTCGCCATCATAGAATGTTACGGAAATGGAGTTTTCATCCATATCCTCGTAGGTGTCGCTGTGGCTGTACCACTGATAAGACTGGTAGTCGCCGGTATCCGACTCATACTCATAATCCGGCTCGCCGTAAGCAGTCATAAAGTCGTCGTTGACCGCATCCTTTGTCAGACCGTTCGGCAGAAGGATCTCCAGATCGTCATTGTAGTCCATGCTGGTGAATGAGAAGCCGAACACCGTTCCGTCTGCAAGTGTCTGCGGATCGTCGGTTACATTTCCAATGTACACCTCTCCCAGCTCATTTCCCTGTGCATCGTAGAATGTCGGATAGTAATATTCATTCTTGTTGGATACATACTCCTCATCCTCGGAGTCGATGGAAAAACCGAGTGCCTTGAAATCGCTGTAGCTCATCGGAAGCTGCACCAGGATACCGTTGACGGTAATGTCTCCGCTGTCGAACGCATCCCCTGCTGTCACGTCAAGCGGAGCTACCGTTTTGGCATCCTCTGTATCCTCGCTGTCATCGGCAAGAAAATCGTCGGTGTCGTACTCTTCATCACCGGAATCACCCATGAAATCATCCGTGTCGTAATCATCGCTTACACCTGCGGCCTCGTTATATCCTTCCATAAACGCATCCTCGATGTCGTTGCTGTAAAGTACGCTGAAAATAATGCTGAAGACCAGCCATACCAGTGCGATCGCAAAACCGATCCACAGGCAGATTGTCGCCGACTTGCTGTTGCGCTTATATTCCTGCACATCTCCGGACTTGTAGGCACTGTTCGCCTTGCTCGTGAATACGCATCCGATAATACCCATAATCATGGTAATCAGGTTGCATCCGCAGCAGCACAGAATCTCAAGGATGGAGAATGTAATCTTCATTCCGAACGAGTTCTTCACTGGCTGACCGTTCTCGTCGTTGAGCACCGTCGCCTCGCCATAGTTTACGCCGGCATATGCATTTCCCGCATACTGGCCGTTCGCCTGACCATACGCCTGCTGACCGTTCGTCTGCTGTCCATAGGCATTATTCTGTCCGTAAGCGTTATTCTGTCCATAGGCGTTATTCTGTCCATAGGCGTTATTCTGTCCGTAAGAATACTCTCCCTGGCCGTTCGTGCTCTGCTCTCCGTAATTCTGCTGACCGTAAGGCTGGCTCACATTCCCCTGGCCGTTCGCATTTTCTGCCTGACCGTAGTTCTGACCGTAAGGCTGGCCTGCATTCTCCTGTCCATAAGGCTGACCTGCGCTTTCCTGTCCATAACCGTTTCCCGGCTGGCCGTAAGCATTCGCTCCCGGCTGGCCGTCCGGCTGCGTCATTCCGCTATTCGCTGCCACGTCCGGCTGACCGTATGCACCCTGTGCTCCCTGCTGACCGTACACATCCTGCGTTCCCTGCTGATTCTCTGCCCCCGCAGATCCCGGCTGTGTCTGTCCCGGGTCGTTCTCAAAATTGTAATTTTTGTTCTCATTCTGATCCATCTTTTGTCTCCCTGTTTTCAAAATTCCTTTCAAAAAATAACACTCATTACCACTTTAGTATAACAGAGCGTCTTCTATTACTCAAGCAAATCTGTGCAAATAGTACCTTTATCCTATCTGTTTGACGATCAGCACCGCATCTCCCGGCTGCAGATTTTTTTCCGTCCAGCCGTTGGTTTCCAGAATATCCTGTATGGTCGTATGATTCTCCTTGGCAATCGTCCACAGATCATCGCCCGCCTTTGCAATATAGCCCACCAGACCGGGGCGGTTCTGTAATTCTTCCATATCTAAAGGCTCTTCTGTAATCTCTTCGATGTTCTGTATTTTCTGCGGCAAAAACGCCATCAGGTTTAACTGGATCACCGCTTTGATCTCAATATGTTCCTGATCCATCATCACCGCGGACAGCTGCTCTAATCCGCAGTCCATCTCCGCCTCCACGTCCGGCTGCATATCGGGAATCTCAAGGATCTGGGAAAACGGATAGATTTCCCTTGCCGACTGGATCGGCATATTGTCATCCGTTGTGATATAGAGAAGTTCCGCCGTGATCGTTCCCTCCGCCCGGATTCCGTTCTCCACAGGCTCGTATTTTTCCAGGCGCACCGTTCCCTCGCAGGCACAGATCTGCAGGATTTTCTCCTGGCTTTCCGGAATTTCCAGCTGTTCCGTTACCCGGCATTTTGCCGCATTTTTTACAAGGAGTCTCTCACCGATCCGCTCCCTGACTACCGGAACGGCTTTTTCCCGGAGCGAGTAGAGATCGGTCAGAAGTTCCATCTCTTCTTCCCGCCACACGCGGACATCGACCGAGACGGAGAGTTCGAGCACAAGAATGCGCTCCTCCCCGTCGTAATCCGGCTTGATCTCCAGTTCCGCCGACAGCGGGACAGCCGATATTTTAAAAATGCAATTCTCCCCGGCAGCGTCACAGTCTGCCGCACATTCCAGAGGAACCGTCGTCTCATACCACTGCAGGCGCTCGCTCTCCTCTTCCTCGCTGTAGAGCACCGCCGCCAGAATCTCACCTGTGACGACCGCCTTCCCATCCTCCACATGGCTTTCGACGTTGCGGAGTTCTACACTGCGCCACAGAATTTCCCGCACATTGGGTTTGTTCGACGGCAGAACAATCTCACTCTTCTGCCGGCAGACATCCCGGCAGGATGCGAGCAGATTGAGCGCTCCCCAGGTTCCCGTCTTCTGCTGGTAATCCCCCGGCAGTTCCAGTCTGGACGTAAACTCCTCCAACACCTGTTCCTCCGCCGAGGCACGCAGCACAACCACCGCACGGATGCTCAATTTTCTCGAATTGATTACGCCGACTGTCAGATCCTCGATCTCTCCGGCGGCATGTACCTCCCCGTTCTCCTGCAGCCCGTCTATATTGAGTTTCTCCTGAAACGGAATCTCTCCTTTGAGGCAGCTGATTTTTCCATCGCTCTGCTCACACTGGTAAAGGATGTGAAACACCAGGCTTCCTTTTACCCACACCGCCTTGTTTGCCGCCTTCACCTCGTCAAACCGCAGTTCGCCATTTTCTTTCAAAACCTTCATGATGTCCGGCCGGTAGTCCGGGACATTATAGTCATCATCCAGCGTGATCTGGCTGACCGCCGTGCCATTCTGCTGTATTCTATGTATCTTTACTTTTTCGAGTTCCAAAAAAATATCCCCCATATCCGAATCTTTGAAACATCTTATTCGAATACGGGGAATATTATACCTGATACCTTATGTTAACATAATTTCATCCGAATATCTCTTGTAATGATATCCGAATAACTGAATGAAAGTAACTGAGGCGGATTTTCTTCCTGCTCGTCATTCACCAGTATTGTAAAAACACTCGGATATGCGTTCTGAATGACTCCTTCCTGGATGTCGACCTTGTTGCGTCCTCTGTCAAGCTGAATCAGTACCTTCCGTCCGCACTGCTGATACACGGAAGCGCGTACCTTATGGATGTCTGCCTGTTGCATTGTCTACCTCCCTGTTCCGGCTTCTTATCGTCCTAACACCGAATACCATTCCGCTTTAGTTTATCACTGTACTAAATTTTTGTCAAACAAACCGGAGAATTTTTTAAAAATATCAAGAAAATTCACTCAAATATGGTACTTTCGTCACGTTTTTCGGTCTTTATTACAATATAAGGATAACTCGGTCCGCTGCTTACCTGTTCTCCCTTTCTCGGTCCCACAAGTTCCGTATCGAACAAAATCGCATTCGACGTCAGATACAGATCCCGGATGCAGATGCTGTAACCTCCCGTCTCCTGTTCTCCATACCCGCGCACTATGTACAGATCCCCGTCGAGTTCATAGGTCGTTTTAAAATCAGCCGCCTTTTTTTCCTCTATCACAGCCTTCACTTTCTCCGGTATCTGCGCCTCCTCCACGATCTCATAGTCAAGATCGGCAACCTTCGCTCCGTTTGTCGTCTCAATGCTGCACCCGGCAGCAAGCAGGGCCGCCGCTGCCAAAAAGACCAGACACCCCTTCTTCCATCTCTTCCCATACCAAAACATCTGACAGTCCCCCAAATTTTCGGTTCTATCCAAAGTATATGCCGCATCTTTTTTAAATATGCCTGCGAATTCTCTTTTCCGCGTCTTGTGTTTCCTCTTTTCAGGCTTTATAATAAAAACTATGTAAAAATCTACGGGGCGCTTGCCCGGAAAGGATCTTTTTATGTTACGAGCCATCCTTGCTCTGCTGTTTGCCATTCTATATCTGATCATCGGAATTCCCGTCCTCGGAATCGAATGGATCATCAGCAAATTCAACCGTAAGGCTGCCGACATCAGCCAGCTGCGCATGGTGCAGTGGGCGTTTCGCGTCATTCTGTTCATCTGCGGAACCAAAGTCACCGTTATCGGTGAAGAAAATGTACCAAAGGACGAAGCCGTTCTGTATATCGGCAATCACAAAAGCTACTTCGACATTATCATCACCTATGCCAGATGCCCGGGTCTGACCGGCTACGTCGCCAAGAATGACATGGCAAAAGTTCCGCTTCTTTCCCTGTGGATGAAGCGTCTCTACTGCCTGTTCATCAACCGTGATGACGTCAAGGAAGCCTTAAAGACCATTCTTGCCGGCATCGATCACATCAAGAACGGCATCTCGATGTGCATTTTCCCGGAGGGAACACGCAACAAAACTGACGATCTGATGCTTCCTTTTAAGGAGGGAAGTTTCAAGATGGCAGAAAAGACCGGCTGCGCGATCGTCCCTATGGCAATCACCGGTTCCGCCGATATTTTAGAGAATCATTTCCCGAAGGTAAAAGCAACGCACGTCATCTTAGAGTACGGCAAGCCGATCTATCCGAACGAGCTGGATAAAGAGGTGAAGAAGAAAATCGGCGCCCACTGCCAGGGCATTATCGAAGAGATGCTCGTAAAGAACGAAAAGCTGCAGTAATGTCAGACATTACCGCAGCTTTTCTTCTATTCCGTCGCACTCTCCGTGACGGTCTCAGTCTCCGTATCCTCCACCGTTGTGGTGAACAGGTTATCAAACGTTACCTTCGCCCACACGGAATCCTTCACGGTCCAGTCGTGCTCATCTTCCCAGCCTTTGAGCGTCTCGTCGTACAGATCGCTCTGGCGCTGGCTGATAATGTTCTGTCTGGTCGTCTCGGTTGCATCCGCATCCGTCTTCTCATCCAGACGAACTACATAGTAATCGGTATCTGTGTCGATGACATCCGACACCTCCCCTTCGTCCAGTCCCTGCAGTGCCGTAAGAACCGCCTCATCGAGTGTGCTGTCATCCGCGGTAAACGTTCCGCTGCTCACCGTATAGTCATACTGCTCTGCCGCATCCTCCAGCGTGCCCGCCTTGGCGTCCATGTCAAACATACCGACCGTCTTGCCGAGCAGTGTGAGCTCGGTGTCGGTGTACTCCACGGTATTGCCATCCTCATCCGTATGGGACTGCTTGGACACCTTGACATAGCTGTAGGAGCTTGTGTTGGCTTCCTCATCCGTCACATTGGTATCGGCATCCGCAATGATCGCCGTGTGCATCCGGTTCTGGATCGTCGCCAGTGTCAGATAACGCTCCACAGTCTCTTCATCTGCACCAAGTGCATCCAATGCATCCTTGCTGTTGTCTGCAATAAACGCAGCCGCTGTGTCTGCGATCTCCGCCTTGTCATCCTCCGTCAGCTCCACATCGTACTCTGCCATGTGCGCTTCCAGTGTATACATATCGAACAGTGACTGCATCACGCTGTCCTTGATATTGTCCTGCATCGTGGTGCCGTTGTTGTACAGATCGGATGACCATACGTCTTCGCCAAAATATGCCACATAAAAATCATCATATGTTGCCTGCAGAAATCTCGCTGCAAAATTTGCTACTCCAAGCGGCACTTCCGTCTCATCAAAAGTTGCCACTGTCTCATTTTTATTCATTCCACATCCTGTTAACATGGATGCTGCCATAACACCGCTAAGAAGCAGTGCGCTCCATCTCTTTGCTCTCATAGGTTCCTCCTGGTATATGCCATGACAGCTTGCCATGGCAGTCTTGCTCTATTATAGTGCAATTTTCTCCGGGTCGCAATATTTTTCATACTTTTTTCAAGCTTTTCCGACGCCGGAGAGCCGGTCTCCCGGATTCCAAAAAGCCGGCTCTCTATCGCCTTTTTCAGCCTTCCCTTGGTGCTTCCCGCTCCGCCAGAAATTTCCCGGCATCGGCAAGGAACTGCTCCACCACCGATTTGATGTCCACATTCTTGTCCCTCGAATTCTTTTTCAGGTGATATGTGAAATACGGGTTTTTCGGATCAGCGGTAAACGTCACCTTCTGACCGTATGCAGCCACCAGTTCCGGAATCTTCGCCACATCAATCCGTGCTTTCTCATAGAGAGTAAAACGGACACTCTCACCCTTCTGCGCCACTTCCGTAAAATAAAGCCGGTGCGCCATTGATTTGATTTTTGCAATGTAAAGCAGATTTTCCACGGACTTCGGCGGATCTCCGAAACGGTCGATCAGTTCCTCCGTCATCTCCTCCGTCTCCTCCTGCGTCTCAATATCTGCGATGCGTTTGTAGATGTCCAGTTTCTGCAGTTCGTTCGGAATATAACCCATCGGGATATAAGCGTCGATCACAATATCAATCGACGTGTCAAAGCTTTCCTCCACCGCGATGCCCTTCGCTTCCTTGACCGCTTCGTTTAGCATCTTGCAGTACAGATCATAGCCGACCGCTTCCATATGGCCGTGCTGCCGCTCGCCGAGCAGGCTGCCCGCTCCGCGGATCTCAAGATCGCGCATGGCAATCTTAAAGCCGCTTCCAAGCTCCGTGTACTCTTTGATTGCGGCAAGCCGCTTCTCTGCGACCTCCTTCAACATCTTATCCCGCTTATACATCAAAAAGGCATACGCTGTGCGGTTCGATCTGCCCACACGCCCGCGGAGCTGATACAGCTGGGAAAGGCCCATATTGTCCGCATCGTGGATAATCATCGTATTCACGTTTGAAATATCCAGTCCCGTCTCAATGATCGTCGTGGATACAAGCACATCGATCTCGCCGTTGATAAACCGGTACATGATATTTTCCAGTTCGGTTTCCTTCATCTGTCCGTGCGCATATGCCACGTTCGCCTCCGGCACAAGCTCCGCAATCTTCGTCGCAACATCGGCGATCTCGCGCACTCTGTTGTATACAAAATACGCCTGCCCGCCGCGCGCCAGTTCCCTGGAGATTGCCTCCCTCACCAGTTCCTCATTGTACTCCATCACATATGTCTGGATGGGCACACGGTCCATCGGCGGTTCTTCCAGCACGCTCATATCCCGGATACCGATGAGGCTCATGTGCAGCGTCCGCGGAATCGGCGTCGCGGTCAGTGTGAGAACATCGATGTTGGTCTTCAGCTGCTTGATTTTCTCCTTGTGCGCCACGCCGAAACGCTGCTCCTCGTCGATGATTAAAAGTCCCAGATCCTTGTAGACCACATCTTTGGACAGCAGCCGGTGCGTGCCGATGATGATGTCCACCTGCCCCTTTTTCAGCTTTTCGATCGTCTTTTTCTGCTCCGCGCTGCTTCTGAACCGGCAGAGCAGATCAATGTTGACTGGAAAATCTTTCATGCGCTGCACAAAGTTGTTGTAATGCTGCTGGGCGAGGATCGTCGTCGGCACCAGAAATGCCACCTGTTTGCCGTCCTGCACCGCCTTAAACGCCGCACGGATCGCAATTTCCGTCTTTCCGTATCCGACGTCGCCGCAGATCAGACGATCCATAATCTTCGTGCTCTCCATGTCCGCCTTGGTCGCCGCAATGGCAAGATCCTGGTCTTCCGTCTCCTCAAACGGGAACATCTCCTCGAACTCTTTCTGCCACACAGTGTCCGGTCCGAACGCAAATCCCTGTTCATTCTGGCGCACTGCGTAAAGCTTCACGAGGTCTTCGGCGATCTCCTTGACCGCTCCCCTGACTCTCGACTTGGTCTTGTTCCACTCCTGTCCGCCAAGCTTGTTTAACTTCGGCTTTTTCGCCCCCGCGCCCGCATATTTCTGGATCTGCTCCAGCTGCGTCGCCAGAATGTAGAGATTGCCCCCGCCTGCATACTCGATCTTGATGTAATCCTTCTCGGTCTTATCCACCTCGATCTTCTCAATGCCGCGGTAGATGCCCAGTCCATGGCTCTCATGCACCACGTAGTCACCGATGTTCAGATCCGTAAAGCTTGCAATCTTCTCTCCCTCATAGATGCGCTTGCGCTTCTTTTTCTTCTTCTCGCCGCCGAAAATATCGCTCTCGGAGATCACAACAAACTTCAGCATCGGATACTCATATCCTTTTTTGATCTTGCCGTAACCCGTCATGATCTCGCCGGACTTTACCTCGTGATCGTAGTCTTCCGAATAAAAAGCGTTCAGCCCCTCCGCCATCAGATCATCCGCCAGACGCTTCGCACGCGTTCTCGATCCCGACAGCAGGATCACCTGATATCCGTTCTTTTTGTAGCGCTCCAGATCCTTTACCAGAAGTTCAAAGCTGTTGTTGTACGGATTGACCGTCTTAGACTGGATATTCAGATGTGTCCCGATCTCCAGATGCGGATTCTTAAGGTCGAGTGCCACCAGCGAGATGCATCTGCGCCCCGCAAGTTTTCCCAGAATCTCCTTGCAGGTAAAAAGTTCCCGCATCTGTCCCGGCAGTAGATACCCTTTTTCCAGGCGCTGCTTCATGCTCTCCGAAAATTCGGTCTCCGTCGCCATTCCTCTCTCAATGCTCCGCGGTGTCTCATCCAGAAACACCAGCGTATCCTGTTTTCCAAAATAATCGAGCAAAGAGACGCGTTCCTCGCAAAAATAGGACAGGTAGGCGTCCAGCCCGGCAGAGAGGCCCAGCTCCCCGGCTTCCTCCGCCACCTGGTCCGCCGCAGACTTGACGCGGTACGCCTCCTCGGTCTTCATCTCCCCGCGGAGCTTTTCCGAAACCTGCTTTGCTTCTGCCAGAATGCGCGCAATACCGGCGTCGCGCTCCTCTTTGGTCAGCACCAGTTCGCACGCCGGATAGATGTGGACCTCATCCAGATTCTCGATCGACCGCTGGCTTTCCGCATCGAATGAGCGGATTGAATCGACCTCATCATCCCACAGTTCAATCCGGAACGGATTCTCCTCCGTCAGCGGGAAAATGTCAATGATTCCGCCGCGCACGGAGAATTCACCGCTTGTCTGCACCTGATAATTCTTCTCGTAGCCCAGTTCCGCCAGGTGCCTTGTAAACTGCTCCAGATCGATCACGTCCCCGACCGCCACTTTCCGCACCGCACTGATAAACTGATCTGGCGACGGCATCGGATTCATCAGTCCGTCAAACGTCGTTACAATTGTGCACGAGCGCTTTTCCGCCATCATCTTGAGGGCATTGATACGCTCAGCTGTCAGCACATTTCCCCGGATATCCGACTGGTAAAACAGAATATCCTTTGCCGGATAATAGGCAACGTTCGGATCAAAAAAGCGGTATTCCTCCGCCAGTTCCTTCGCTTTTTGTTCCTGAAACGTAACAATGATTCTGTTTCCAGAACCATTGCCAATGCTGTACATCATATGTGGTTTGGCTGCATCGATACAGCCGGAAATCTGAATGACGCCGGATAACTTCGGCAGTGCCGCCTCCAGGTCTTCAAATTCTTTCAGCCCCTGCATGGGCTGTGTGAATGTCTTCATGACTGACTCTCCCGCTTTTTCCTGTTAAAATCATTCATTGCCTGATCAATCTCATCCTCCAGGATCATCTCCGCAGCCTTCACGGATTCCTTCACCGCTTCCTCAAATGCCGCGCGGTCTTCCTCACTCATGCGTCCGAGCACATGATCCGCCAGATCCCATCCCGCCGGTTTTTCGCCGACGCCCACCTTAATCCGCTTAAAGTTCTCCGTCCCGGTCATTGCAATAATATTCTTGATTCCATTATGCCCGCCGGCGCTCCCTTTTTTGCGGATACGGATGTTCCCCGGCGCCAGGCTGATGTCGTCAAAAATGACGAGAAGCTCCTCCTCGGGATCGATCTTATAATAATGTAGAAGTTCCGCCACGCTCTCGCCGCTTAAGTTCATAAATGTCTGCGGTTTTGCCAGAATCACCTTCTGTCCGCCGATCATCCCTTTGCCGAAAAGCGCCTTGTGTCCGCTTTCGCTGATACTGATATTATATTTTTCCGCAAGGGCATCCATGACATCAAATCCCGCATTATGGCGTGTATGCTCATACTGCCTGCCCGGATTCCCCAGACCTACGATCAAAAACATCGCTATCTCCTGTTCTTTGCTTTGTTGCCTGCGATTCTCCGCCGGATCACGACTGCTGCAGCCGCAAGCTGCTCCTGATCGTTGACCCCTGTGATATCCTCCGGGTCATCCAGCGCATACGCATCCACCTTCAGTCCCTTTTCCTTAATAATTGTGAGCGTATCCGGCAGATAGTATTCACCCTGCGCGTTATTCGGTTGAATCAGATCCAACGCCTCACGCAGCTCCTTCGTATCAAAAATATACATACCTGAGTTGATCTCGCGGGATGCCAGTTCCGCCTCCGTCGCATCCTTGTGCTCCACGCTCTTCACAAAATTGCCGTCTGCGTCGCGGATAATTCTGCCGTATCCGGTCGGATCCTCGACCATCGCTGAGAGCACTGTCACTGTATTTCCACTCGCAATGTGATGCTCCCTTAATTTCTTTAAGGTCTCTGCCGTGATAAGAGGGGTATCTCCAAACAGAATCAGTGTCTGTCCTTCCTCCCCGAGAAAATCCTTTGCACACCGCACCGCATGACCGGTCCCCAGCTGCTGCTCCTGTAATACAAACTTTACGTCCTTGTGCGAAATGCTCTCCCGCACGATCTCGTATTTGTAGCCGACCACAAGGCAGATCTCACCGGCGCCGGCTCCCTCTGCCGCCTCAATCGCATAATCTACCAGACATTTTCCCTCTATGGTATGAACCACCTTCGGCAGATCCGACTTCATTCGTGTCCCTTTTCCCGCTGCAAGTATCACTGCTTTTAACTGACTCATCATACTCCTCCTGCCATCTATTGTAATTGACGATTCCTGCTGTCTTTTGTTTGATCTTGTCACAGTTCACGTTTCATTTTACCTTAGTTTGCGGATTTTACAAGAGTTTTCTGCACCACTGCCTGATCCCTGCGCGTATAAACGAATGCGCACAGGCTTTACCTTCCCGTAAAACCTGTGCGCATTTATTTTCCTGGGTAAGCTGCCATCCGGCTTCTTCCCGGTATTATTCCTCAGCAGCCATTGTCTCCTGGTATTTCTGAAGGATCAGAGTCTGTATCCGCTCTCTTGTGTCCGAATTGATCGGATGAGCGATGTCGCGGTATTCCCCGTCCGCGGCCTTTCTGCTCGGCATTGCAATGAACAATCCCTTGTCTCCCTCGATCACCTTGATGTCGTGTACCACGAACTCTTCATCGATGGTGATGGACACCACCGCTTTCATCTTGCCTTCCTTCTCGACTTTTCTGATTCTCACGTCCGTAATCTGCATAGATTCTGTCCCCCTTTAGTCCCTTCTCTACAGTACATACCTTTCGTTGTTCTCGGATACAATCCTGATACCGTTGTCGCCGCAGTAATAGGTGTTCGCCTTGAGTGTATCACGGCTCTCGACAATGCAGTTCTCAATATGTGTATTGTCGCCGATATAAACATCATTCAGAATGATGGAATTCTTAATCACACAATTCTTCCCGACAAATACCTTCTTGAACAGGATCGAATTCTCCACCTTGCTGTTGACGATGCATCCGCTGGCGATTAAGCTGTTGCGCACATCGGAACCGATATTGTATTTTGCAGGCGGGAGATCATCCACTTTGGAGTAAATCTTCGGCTCATCATGGAAAAAGTATTTCCGCACCTCCGGTTTTAAGAAATCCATGTTCGTCTGATAGTAGGATTCTACGGTCGCAATATTGCTCCAGTATTCCTTCATCTTATAACCATAGATCTGTTTCATATTCTTATAGCGGATCAGAATATCCGTCACAAAATCCCAGCGTTCTTCCGCTGCGCTGCGCTCTAGCATCTCAATGAGCTGTCTTCTGCGCACGATATAGATTCCGGTCGATACCGTGTTCGACTTGGATACCATCGGTTTTTCCTCGAACTCTACAATCTTGGAATCTTCATTCATCCGGACCACGCCGTATCTGCTGACATCCTCTCCCGGCGCCATATCCTTGCATACCACCGTAATGTCTGCCTTCTTCTCAATGTGGTAATCAAGTACCTTATTATAATCCAGCTTGTAAATGCAGTCACCGCTCGTGATAATGACATATGGCTCGTGGCGCTTCTTCAAGAAATTGATGTTCTGATACATGGCATCCGCTGTTCCGCGGTACCACCAGCTGTTATCCACGGTTACTGTAGGATTGAATACAAACAATCCGCCCTGTTTACGCCCGAAATCCCACCACTTGGAGGAGCTCAGATGCTCGTTTAACGATCTCGCACTGTACTGTGTCAGAACCGCAACGGTCTGCACATGGGAGTTGCTCATGTTGCTGAGTGCGAAATCAATGCTTCGATAGCTTCCGCCGATCGGCATTGCCGCAATCGCCCTCTTGTTGGATAATTCCTGCATACGGCTGTTATTACCACCAGCTAAAATAATTCCTATTGCCTTCATACCGAGTCACCTGCCTTAATGATTACTTCACCGCTCTCAAGAATTCCGTTCGGGTAATCTTCCTTGTCCGTCGTACCGGAAATTGCCGTGTTCTTTCCTATCTTAACACCGTCCGGTATCACACTGTCTTCTCCGACCGTCACCAGACCAAAGGAATAGATGCTCGCATTGAGCTTATTCGGTGCCTCTTCTCCAATGCCAAGCTCGGTGTTCGCTCCCACCTGGCAGTTCTCTGCTATAATTGATTTATCGATGATAGCATTCTCGCCAATCGTTGTTCCTTTCATCACAATGGAATCCCGGATCACTGCCCCCCTGCCGATCGTGACGCCCGGTCCGATCACGGAACTATGTACCTCGCCGTATACCTCGGTTCCTTCACCGATGATGCTCTTCTCCACAACGGAATCCGCGGAGAGATACTGTGGCTCGATAATATCACTCTTCGTGTAGATCTTCCAGTATTCCTCGTACAGATTGAACTCCGGAATCAGGTCGATGAGCTCCATATTTGCTTCCCAGTAAGAGCCGAGTGTACCGACATCCTTCCAGTAGCCGTTGTATTCATATGCAAAGAGACGTTTTCCATTCTCGTGGCAATACGGGATGATATGCTTACCAAAATCACATCCGCTCTGATCCTTCATGGCATAGAGCGCTTCTTTTAAGGTATCCCAGCTGAAAATATAGATACCCATGGACGCCAGATTGCTGCGCGGCTTTTCCGGCTTCTCTTCAAAATCCATGATCTTCTTGTTCTCATCTGCGATCACGATACCAAAACGGCTTGCCTCCTCAATCGGCACCGGCATCGTGGCAATCGTCACATCCGCATGATTCTCCTTATGAAAATCAAGCATAACCTCATAATCCATCTTATAAATATGATCCCCGGATAAGATCAGCACATACTCCGGATGATACTGCTCCATATAATTCATGTTCTGGAATATTGCGTTTGCCGTTCCGGAATACCACTCGCTGTTATCGCTCTTCTCATAAGGCGGTAACACCGTCACTCCCCCGCTGTTACGGTCCAGATCCCACGGAATGCCGATTCCGATATGGGTATTCAGACGCAATGGCTGATACTGGGTCAGAACTCCGACCGTATCAATTCCGGAATTGATGCAGTTACTCAGAGGGAAATCGATAATGCGGTACTTTCCTCCGAACGCAACTGCAGGTTTGGCAACCTTCGCTGTAAGCACTCCCAGGCGGCTGCCCTGGCCTCCAGCTAATAGCATGGCTATCATTTCTTTTCGAATCACGTCAATCACCTCTCGTCTTTCTAGTCAGTCTATTTCTCTTTGCACTTATAATTATAACATAATCGTCCACCCATGTACATCATTTTTCACAAATTTACCAGCGCATTTTTCTATTTTTTGACATTTTCGCCAAATCTTTTTTCTTTCTACACTCTTCTTTCACTTTCTGTCGAAAATATTTTATCCCAAAAGAATTTGCAAATCAGTAAGATAAGGTTATAATGAACTTTATCATAGAAAGAAAAACAGGCAGGTAGAATTATAATGTATAAAATCAATTTTAAAGAACCCATACATATCCATTTTATCGGGATCGGTGGCATCAGCATGAGCGGGCTTGCCGAGATTCTCTCCGAAGAGCATTTTACGGTATCCGGATCCGACGCAAAGGAATCCGATCTGACCAGACACTTAGAGCATCTTGGCATCAAGGTTTACTACGGTCAGACAGCCGCAAACATCACGGATGATATTGATCTTGTCGTCTACACCGCCGCCATCCACGAGGACAATCCGGAATTCGCCTGTGCGCGCGAAAAGGAAATTCCGATGATGCCGCGCGCAGAGTTGCTCGGACAGATCATGGACAATTACCGCAACTCCATCGCGGTGGCAGGCACCCACGGCAAGACGACCACGACTTCCATGATCAGCCAGATCCTTCTTGCAGCCAAGTGCGACCCGACCATCACAGTCGGCGGTATTTTAAAAGCGCTCGACGGCAACCTGCGGGTAGGCAAGTCCGATTTCTTCCTGTCGGAAGCGTGCGAATACACGAACAGCTTCCTGCATTTTTATCCGAAATACAGCATCATTCTGAATATCGAAGCAGAACATCTCGACTTCTTTAAAGATATTCAGGACATCCGCCATTCATTCCACCAATTTGCATCCAACACCCGGGAGGACGGCGCGATCATTATAAACGGCGATATTCCGGATTATACGGAGATTACCGCCGGATTAAAGCCGCAGGTGATCACCTTCGGTCTTGGCGACAGCTGCACGTTCCATCCGGCAGACATCACATTCGATGAGAAAGCCTGTGCAAGCTTTACCGCCATGAAAGGACAGGAGCCTCTGATGAAAGTCACGCTTCACGTCCCGGGCATGCACAACGTATCCAACGCACTGGCTGCCATTGCGCTGGCAGATGATCTTGGTCTTTCCACCGGTGCGGTCGCAAAGGGATTATCCGACTTCGGCGGTGCCGACCGGCGTTTCCAATACAAGGGCTGTGTGGACGGCGTCACCATCATCGACGACTATGCGCATCACCCGACGGAGATCCGCGCGACGTTGACCGCTGCCAAGAACTATCCGCACAAACGGCTGGTTCTCTGCTTCCAGCCGCACACCTACTCGCGCACCAAGGCATTTTTAGAGGATTTTGCCGATGTGCTCTCCCTCGCTGATGTGGTTGTCCTTGCCGACATCTACGCCGCCAGAGAGAAAAATACCTACGGCGTCTCCTCCCGCGATATCCTCTCCAAGCTCAGGGAACGCGGCACGGAATGCTATTATTTTCCGTCATTTGAGGAGATCGAAAAATTTTTATTAAAAAATTGTGTAAACGGAGACTTGTTGATAACTATGGGCGCCGGAGACATTGTAAATGTTGGTGAACATCTTCTCGGCAAATAAGTTATCCACTTTATCCACATTCAATTGGGGAAAACTTCAACTTTTGAATGTGGATTTTTTTGTTTACATAATCCTTATACACGTTTCCTGCGCTTTTGCCGCCTTTGCCGTCTTTTGCGCCAAACCTTTCGTTTCCATAATCCGGTTTCCACCGGATTCGTTTTCTTTATCCACATTATCCACATTTCCGCGGTCGATTGTCTGTGCCGGATGTGTTCCGGAAAAGATACTTCTCATTCCAGTTTTCCTGTGCTATAATGCATCAGGGAATGTCGGCGGCTGCCGTACATTTCGCTTGTTACGTTTGAGAAAGAGGAGTCGGTTTCAATGGCCAATATTAAGCTACACAGTGACAGTCCAGTCTCTGCAACCAGTGTTTCCAACACGTTTATCGATGAATATATGTCTGATGCCAACGGGGAATTCGTCAAGATTTACCTCTACTTGCTGCGCCTTATGAATGCGCCGCAGGCGTCTTTTTCCATTTCTTCCATCGCGGACAAGTTCGAGCACACGGAGAAGGATGTCAAGCGTGCCCTTGCCTATTGGGAGCGCATGCACCTGCTGCAGCTTGAATATGACAATGATAAGAATCTGACCGGTATCCGCATGCTGGATTCTTCGTCCAGAGATGCCGCCCCGTCTGATCCGGGGACTTCCGGGACACAGACAGAGCCAGCCGGCGCACCGGCACAGAACGCCCCTGCTTCCGCCGCTTTGACAGAAACACCGGCACCGGCGCAGACAGTTCCTGCCAAAAAGAGCTATTCTGCGGACGATATTTTGAATTTCCGCCAGAATGAATCCGTCGCAGAGCTGTTCTTCATCGCAGAGCGTTATCTCGGCCGCACCTTAAGCGCCACCGACATCAATACGCTTCTCTATTTTTATGATGTGCTCGGATTTTCCACCGAGCTGATCGTATACCTGATTGAGAGCTGTGTGAGCAACAATCACACCAGCATCCGATACATAGAAAAAGTCGCACTTGGCTGGGCAGATCAGCATATCACGACCGTCGAGGAGGCCAAGCAGGGTTCTCCGGTTCTTGGCAAAATGTACTACGCCGTGATGAACGCGTTCGGCATTACCGGACGCAAGCTGGTTTCCGCCGAGATCGCCTATATCAGCCGCTGGACGAACGAGTACGGTTTTGACTCCGACATCATCCTCGAGGCATGTAAGCGCACCATGGCAAGTCTGCATCAGCCGAACTTCAAATACACGGATTCCATTCTTTCCGACTGGAACAAAAAGCAGGTTCACCATCTGTCCGACATTGCAAAACTGGATGCGGCGCACCAGGAACGCAAAAAAAGTTCCGCTTCCGCTGCCGCCAATACAGCATCCAAAAACAAGTTCAACAATTTCACGCAGCGCTCCTACGACTACGACGAACTGGAGCAGATGCTTTTGACCACGAACGTACACTGATTTAAAGGGGAAACAGATGCCGCTAAGCAATTCACAGTATGACGAGATATTCCGCAAATATGACGAAAAACAGTTAGCCAGCCAGCACCAGCTCGAACGCCGCACAAAGGACGTCTACGCCCGGATTCCGGCACTTAAAGAGATCGATGACGCGATCGCTACCTGTTCTGTCGAGCAGGCACGCCGGCTGTTAGACGGAGATGCGGCCGCTCTGGCCACGCTCCGTGAAAAGCTCTCGGACTACCGCAGGCAGAAGGAGCAGCTGTTGCAGGAGCACGGGCTTGCTTCTGATTATCTGAAGCCGGTGTACCACTGCCCGGACTGCAGGGATACCGGTTATGTGAACGGCAGACGCTGTCACTGTTTTGAACAGGCAGCCATCAATCTGGTCTATACCCAGTCCAACTTAAAAGAGATTCTGGAACGTGAGAATTTTTCCACGTTTTCCTTTGATTACTATTCTGCGGATGACATCAATCCGGCAACCGGACGCTCGTCCCTTGAGACAGCAAAGGATGCCGTCGCAAAATGCCACGATTTTATCGATCATTTCGACAGCACCTTCTCCAATCTTTACCTCTACGGAGATACCGGCATCGGTAAGACCTTTTTGTCCAACTGTATTGCCAAGGAGCTGTTAGACCGCGGTCATTCCGTCATTTACTTTACCGCATTCCAATTATTTGATATATTAAGCAAGGGCGTGTTCAAACGGGACGAGGAGGCACTGCTTTCCCACCGGAATATTTTCGACTGCGATCTGCTGATCATCGATGATCTCGGCACGGAGCTGTCCAATTCCTTTACGACCTCGCAGTTATTTTTATGTATCAACGAACGCATTCTGCGGCAGAAATCCACGATCATCTCCACAAACCTCGGGATGAACCAGCTTGCCGATATTTATTCAGAGCGCGTTTTATCCAGAATATCCAGCAATTACACATTATTAAAGCTCTTCGGCGCGGACATCCGTATCTTAAAGCGCCACCGTTAACATTTTTATCCCTGTATTTCATTAGAGCAATCTATTGAAAATAAAACCTATGTAACTATTCTTTAATGGAGGAACCATTCATGCCAAACGATGAAAGAAACTTAGAAACCATGCCTGACGGAGCATTGGGTCTCATCCCACTGGAAAGCTGCAAAGAACTTGGTCTTAAGGTAGACCAGTACCTTGTCGGCTGGCGCGAAAAGAGACAGCACCAGCACCAGAACGACCCTGCGTTCAAGGGCTATCGCAGAGATTCTTATATCATCTCAACCGCAGTGCCGCGTTTCGGAACCGGCGAAGCAAAGGGTGTCATCAAAGAGTCTGTCCGCGGCTATGACCTGTATCTGATGGTCGACGTTACCAATTACAGCCTCACCTACTCTGTATGCGGTTACGAGAACCACATGTCTCCGGATGACCACTATGCAGATTTGAAGCGTATCATTGCTGCTGTCGGCGGAAAAGCAAGACGTATTACCGCGATCATCCCGTTCTTATATGAGAGCCGTCAGCACAAGCGCACCGCCCGCGAATCCTTAGACTGCGCACTTGCCCTACAGGAGCTTACCGCTATGGGCGTCGACAACATCATCACCTTTGACGCGCATGACCCGCGTGTACAGAACGCCATTCCGCTCAAGGGATTCGAGACTGTACAGCCTGCTTATCAGTTCATCAAGGGTATCTTAAGAGAAGTCAAAGACTTAAAGATCGATGCAGAGCACATGATGATTATCAGCCCGGATGAGGGTGGTACCAACCGCGCCGTATATCTTGCCAACGTGCTCGGTCTGGATATGGGTATGTTCTACAAGCGCCGCGACTACAGCAAGATCGTAGACGGCCGCAACCCGATCGTTGCACATGAGTTCTTAGGTTCCTCCGTCGAGGGCAAGGATGTGATTATCATCGACGATATGATCTCCTCCGGCGAGAGTATGATTGATGTTGCTACCGAGTTAAAGAAGAGAAAGGCCAACCGTATCTTCGTTGTTGCAACCTTCGGTCTGTTCACCAACGGCCTGGAGCGTTTTGACAAGGCGGTTGCAGACGGCACAATCTACAAGGTCGTAACCACCAACCTGACCTATCAGACACCGGAACTGCTTGCAAAGCCATATTATATCAACTGCGACATGAGCAAATACATTGCTTATATCATTGATACGTTAAATCACGACAGCTCGATCAGCGATCTCTTAAATCCGTATGACCGCATCCAGCGTCTGGTTGCAAAGTACAAAGCAGAGCAGAACTAAACTAAACACAAAGAAGGGGCTGACGCTTTTTGCGGACAGTCCCTTTTTGTTGTTATAAGTAATCTGCCGAGAAGACCATACCTTTCGATTTCTGATGGAAATGCAGATGGAATATTCGTTGGAGAAAAATGTAAGCATTTCTTCCGGCTGAATGTTCGCATCGAATTCCGTGTCTCTTCCACGTTTGGACAATCCGACGGGGCATGTCCGACACACCGGAGACAATGGGCGGACTTTCTGGTGTCCCTAATGGCACCTCTTCACAGACAATATAAAA
>JABLTR010111574.1_pt1 | contig 82508 bp, 72 predicted proteins | sample 7160071 | NCBI WGS metagenome assembly JABLTR01 (sample SAMN14651230, study PRJNA627086) | human gut metagenome | isolation source: feces | host: Homo sapiens
AGCATTGGAAAAATGGTTGTCGGCGCGAAACGCCTCCTGCCGCAAAGCGGCAACGCCATTTTTCACAAAGGTTGGCCTTGCGTGTATGGTAAAATAGCTTCAAACAAAGTTTGAAGCATTGGAAAAATGGTTGTCGGCGCAAAACGCCTCCTGCCGCAGAGCGGCAACGCCATTTTTCGCTAAGGTTAGCCTATTGCGTATATGGTAAAATAGCTTCAAACAAAGTTTGAAGCATTGGAAAAATGGTTGTCGGCGCGAAACGCCTCCTGCCGCAAAGCGGCAACGCCATTTTTCGCTGAGGTTAGCCTATTGCGTATGGTAGAATAGACGCAAACCATCTTAAAAGCATCTATGCAAGAGGTAAAACAATGGATGAAATACGAGCCAATCCGGATGAGATTCTGCACCGGATCAAAAAGGAATCCAACATTGAAAGCCGCGGGCATCTAAAAATTTTTTTCGGTTATGCCGCCGGCGTCGGCAAAACCTACGCGATGCTCAAAGCTGCCCACGCGGCAAAACGCCGGGGATTGGATATCGTCGTCGGCTATGTGGAGCCGCACACCCGCCCGCAGACGCTGGCTCTACTGGACGGCCTAGAGCAGCTGCCTACGCTCACGGTCAGCCATAAGGGCATCTCCCTGCATGAATTCGATCTGGATGGCGCGATCAAACGCGCACCGCAGCTCATCCTGGTTGACGAGCTTGCCCACACCAACGCCGAGGGCTGCCGCCACAGCAAGCGCTATCAGGATGTGGAGGAGCTGCTGCGGGCCGGCATCGACGTATATACAACGGTAAACGTTCAACACATCGAGAGTTTAAACGATATGGTCGCCTCCATTACAGGCGTAACCGTGCGAGAGCGTGTGCCAGACCATTTATTTGACGATGCGGATCAGGTAGAACTGGTGGATATTGAGCCGGAGGAGCTGATCGACCGCCTTCATGCCGGGCAGATCTATCAGGAAGCGCAGGCAAATCGGGCGCTAGAGCATTTTTTTAGCATTGAAAACCTGACGGCACTGCGTGAGATCGCCCTGCGACGCTGCGCGGATCGGATCAACAAAATGTCAGAGAAAGTGAAATCCGCCCGCGGCAGCGGCTATTTCACCGATGAGCACATCCTGATCTGCCTATCCTCCTCCCCTACCAATGCAAAAATCATTCGCACGGCGGCCCGCATGGCGGACGCGTTCAAGGGCAGCTTAACCGCGCTGTTCGTAGAAACGCCGGAGTTTGCCTCCATGAGCGAGGCAAACAAGCAGCAGCTGCGCAGCAATATCCACCTTGCGCAGCAGATGGGGGCGGCCATTGAAACGGTATATGGGGATGATATCGCCTTCCAGATCGCGGAATTTGCACGGCTCTCGGGCGTTTCCAAAATTGTGATGGGGCGCGCGAGCGCCAGGCGAAAATTTTTTGGCAAGCCGTCCCTGACGGAGCGGCTGACCAACGCCGCGCCCAATCTGGATATCTATATCATCCCGGATAAAGCCACGACCGCATACCGCCGCCCCAAGCGTACGCAGGCGAAGCCGCTGCATTTTTCTTGGGCTGATCTGCTGAAAACCCTTCTGATCCTGGCGGCCTGTACGGCTATCGGCTACCTGTTCGAGCTGCTTGGCTTCAGCGAGGCAAATATCATTATGATCTATATCCTGGGCGTGCTGATCACCGCCGTGGCCACCACGGGACGGGTTTACTCCCTTGCCTCTTCATTGGCGAGCGTCCTTGTTTTCAACTTTTTCTTTACCGCACCGCGCTTTACCTTCAACGCCTATGACAGCGGGTATCCCGTTACCTTCTTCATCATGTTTGTCGCCGCGTTTCTCACAAGCTCGCTCGCCACAAAGATCAAGCGGCACGCGCGACAATCGGCGGAAACCGCCTTCCGTACCAAAATCCTCTTTGACACCAATCAGCTCATGCAAAAGGGCAATGGAAAGGAAGAAATTGTCTCCATCACGGCAAATCAGCTCGTAAAGCTCCTGAAAAAGGATATTATTTTTTATCTAGCGGAAAACGGCAAGCTTTTGCCGCCCGCTCTCTTTCCCGCGAATGCGGGCGCTACAACGGAGGATTACATCCTGCCCAACGAGCAAGCGGTCGCCGCCTGGGTGCACAAAAACAACAAGCGCGCAGGAGCCACAACAGATACGCTGGGCAGCGCAAAATGCCTTTACCTTGCTGTGCGGGTGAGCGATATGGTATATGGCGTGGTCGGCATCGGCCTGGCCGGCGAGGCGCCTCTCGACTCCTTTGAAAACAGCATTGTCCTGTCCATCCTCGGGGAATGCGCACTCGCACTTGAAAATGAACGCGCTATACGGGAACGGGAGGAGTCCGCTGTTCTTGCAAAAAACGAGCAACTGCGCGCCAATCTCCTGCGCTCCATCTCCCACGATCTGCGCACGCCGCTGACCTCCATTTCCGGCAACGCCGGGGTTCTGATGGCAAACGGAGAAGGCCTGGGGACGGAAAAATGCAAACAGCTCTATACCGCGATCTACGACGATTCCCTTTGGCTCATTAACCTTGTGGAAAACCTGCTCTCCGTCACCCGGATTGAAGACGGTACAATGCAGCTGAAATTGACGGCGGAGCTGGTGGATGAGGCCGTTGCGGAAGCAGTGCGCCACATCAGCCGGCAAAGCGCGGAGCACCACATCATTATAAGGCAGCAGGAGGACTTTTTGCTGGCCAAAATGGATGCACGGCTCATTGTGCAGGTTATCATCAATATTGTGGACAATGCCGTCAAATACACGCCAAAGGGTTCAACCATCACAATTACCACCAGAAAAGAGGGCAAGTGGGCCGCTGTTGAAATCGCGGATGACGGCCCAGGCATCCCGGACGACGCAAAGCCCCGAATCTTCGATATGTTCTATACGGCGGGCGCACATTCCGCCGACAGCCGCCGGAGCCTTGGGTTAGGGCTTGCCCTATGCAAATCCATTATCAACGCACACGGCGGAGAAATTTCGGTTGCAGACAATCAGCCATCCGGTACTATTTTCCGCTTTACACTACCTGCCGAGGAGGTCACGCTTCATGCATAAACCATTGATTTTAGTTGTGGAAGACGACACCGCTGTGCGAAACCTGATTACCACAACGCTCGAAACACATGATTACCGATTCCACATCGCGCCCACCGGTCAGGCCGCGATTGTGGAGGCTTCTTCCCACAACCCTGATATCGTTTTGCTTGATTTGGGCCTGCCGGATTTGGACGGCATTGAGGTAATCCATAAAATCCGGACGTGGTCGAATATGCCGATCATCGTTATCAGCGCTAGAAGTGAAGATACAGATAAGATCGACGCGCTGGACGCTGGGGCGGATGATTACCTGACCAAACCATTTTCCGTAGAAGAACTGCTCGCCCGCCTGCGCGTGACGCTGCGGCGCCTGAGCTTTATGCAGAGCCGTTCCGGTGCAGAGCCTTCTGTGTTTCTCAATGGCGGCCTAAAAATCGATTATGCGGCTGGCTGTGTCTATTTGGAGGGCCGTGAACTACACCTAACCCCGATTGAATATAAGCTTTTATGTCTGCTCTCCAAAAACGTGGGCAAGGTGTTGACACATACTTTTATCACAAAGGAAATCTGGGGCAGCTCGTGGGACAATGACGTTGCCTCACTGCGCGTTTTCATGGCAACGCTGCGCAAAAAAATCGAAAGCGACCCTTCCTCCCCACAGTACATCCAAACGCATATCGGCGTTGGATACCGGATGCTAAAGGCGGAGCGGGAGCAGGAAACAGATAGCTGACTCCATTCGGCCATTGATAGCCGCACGAGGGGCTGCTGCAAACAACTTGGTAGTTTGCAGCAGCCCCTCGTTTTATAACCCATGGTCAAATGGTTTCTATTGCGAGGCGCGGCGGAGTGCTATTTCCTTTCCTCTCGCTCACGGATGACGAAGCGCGTCGGCGTGCCCTCCAGGCCAAATACTTCGCGGATCTGGTTGTCAAGATACCGCTGGTAGCTATAGTGGAACAGATCCTTGCGATTGACAAAGCAGACGAAGGTTGGCGGGCGAGTGGAAGCTTGCGTCATATAATAAATTTTCAGCCGCCTGCCCTTATCCGTAGGCGGCTGCACCCTGGCCGTGGCGGCGGCAAGCACGTCGTTGAGCTTGCCGGTTGAAATACGCATGGCGTTCTGCCCATCCACATAGCAGATCAGCTCAAACAGCCGATCAATCCTCTGCCCCGTTTTAGCGGAAATAAAGATGATCGGCGCATAAGACATAAAGGAAAAATCCTGCATCAGCTTCTTGCGGAAGGTGTCCATTGTGCGGCCATCTTTCTCAACCGCATCCCATTTATTCACTGCGATAATGCACGCTTTTCCCTGCTCATGCGCAATGCCGGCGACCTTGGAATCCTGCTCCGTGAAGCCCTCCTGCGCATCGATCATGATCACGCACACGCTCGCGCGCTCCACCGCCATGCGCGCACGCAGGACGCTGTATTTTTCAATCGTATCATCTACGCGGCTTTTGCGCCTGAGGCCAGCCGTATCAATAAAAACGAACTTACCATGGCTGTTTTCGATCAGCGTATCCGTTGCATCGCGCGTGGTGCCTGCGATATTGGATACGATCACGCGCTCTTCTCCCGCAATGGCGTTGACAAGCGAGGATTTCCCCACATTTGGCTTGCCGATCACAGCCACCTTGATCGCGTCGTCTTCCTCCTCCTCTTCCCGTTCGGACGGGAGATGGGCAAGCACGGCATCCAGCAAATCGCCCGTGCCATGGCCATGCGCGGCGGAAACAGCGATTGGGTCGCCCAACCCCAAGTTATAAAACTCATAAAAATCAAGCGGCGGCGCGCCGATGGAATCGCATTTGTTCACGCAGAGCACCACCGGTTTGCCGCTTTTTTGCAGCATGGCGGCAACCTCCGCATCCGTCGCCACAACGCCGGAGCGCAAATCTGTGACCAACACGATCACATCCGCGCTCTCAATCGCCAACTGCGCCTGCCTGCGCATTTGGGAGAGAATCACATCATCTGCGCGCGGTTCAATGCCGCCCGTGTCGACGAGCAACAAGTTGTGACCAAGCCACTCACAGTCGCCATAAATCCGGTCACGCGTTACGCCCGGCGTATCGTCAACAATGGAGAGCCGCTTGCCCACCAGCTTATTAAATAGGGTGGATTTCCCAACATTCGGCCTCCCCACAATCGCAACAACAGGTTTCGCCATATCATCAATCCTTTCTGATTGGGCCGGTTCCGGCGCTTATGCTTGGAGGCCCAGCAGAGCGTCCAACAGCTCTCCGCCATCGTTCGGCACGGGCGTAACCGGCACGCCCAGCTCCTTTTCCGCATCCGCAGGCGATAAGTCATCCAAAAACAGGTCGCCCTCCCGGCGCAGCATCACAGCGGGAATCAACAGCTTCTCCCCAAGTGGTTTCCCCTTTAGCTGGGCAATCAAATCCTGCCCGGTGAGCAAACCCGCCACCGTGATCGATTCCCCAAAGAAATCATTGCGCACTGCATACACCTGCGCAATGAGCGCTGGGCATTGCTCCTGCGCAGCAGCCACCAGCTCCGCAAGCAGCGGAAAAGCCGCTTGCCCCGTTGCAAGCGCTACCCGGCGCGGCTTCTTAGGGAAATCGTCAGGCTCCATCCTGCGCAGCGCAGCATAAAATTCATCTTTTAAAAGCGCCCAAAGGCCGACGCCGTTTTCCAGCTGTGCAAACTCTTCATAGGCCTCAGGTGATGGGATTTCCCGCCCGGCCTTGAGGTAAAACTCATCCGCCGCAAAGGCGAGGCGTGTCCCCTTAAAATAGAGAAAATGCGCGGCAAAATCATCAATGATATCCACAACCGCCGCGGCGCCTTCTCGCGTATACGGCGCGAGTTCTGCTAAGCCCTCGCGGTATTTCGTCATGCCCAGAGGCACGGCGGCAATGCTCTGCACCGCCGGATATAGCTTGCCCAGCTCTGTCAAGCTATATAAAAGCTCGTCCCCATCGTTTAACCCAGGGCATAGCACAAGCTGGGTATTCATCTTGATCCCCGCATCCGCGAACCGCTTTATGATTTGAAGTGACTCCCCGGCACGCGGGTTTTTCATCATTTTGACACGGAGATCCGGGTTCATGGTGTGCACCGAGATATTGACAGGGCTGATATGCATCTGGATGATGCGTTCCACTTCCCGTTCAGAGAGGTTGGTCAGCGTTACATAATTGCCAAAGAGGAAGGAAAGGCGCGAATCATCATCCTTAAAATAAAGGCTTTCCCGCATCCCTTTGGGGAGCTGATCGATAAAGCAGAACACGCACTTATTCGCACAGTGGCGCTGCCTGTCCATCAGATAGGTGTCAAAGGTGAGGCCCAAATCCTCATATTCATCCTTTTTGATCCTGATCTCCCGGTGTTTTCCCCCCGTGCTGCGCAGCGTGAGGGTCAGCCTTCGCTCGGTGGCATAAAATTGATAATCGAGGATATCGACAATCTCATGGCCGTTGATCTGCATTAACATCTCACCAGCCCGCACGCCATGGCGAAAACAGATGGATTTCGGCTTCACAGCAGCTATCGTCACGGCCATCTGCCGCACCCCCTTAAGCTCATAAACATAAAAAACGCAAATGATAGGCAAAAAAGAAAAAAGTAGAGAAGGAAAACCCCTCCTCTACCTTTCTTCCCGTGTGGCGTGCAAACTCGCTTCAAAGGGCCCTTAAGCGTCCTTCTTTACGATTTCCTTACCTTTGTAGAAGCCGCAGCTCTGGCAAATCCGGTGCGGCCGCTTATACTCACCGCAGTTCGGGCACTTCACGAGCTCCGGAGCATCCATCTTCCAGACGTTGGAGCGGCGCTTATCCCTTCTTGCCTTGGAAACTCTTCTCTTTGGTACCGCCATGTCAGCACCTCCTTAAGCTTGCTGTAAAGAACATGTTCTGATTATTGATCCAAAAGCTGACGCAAAGCCTCCAAACGTGGATCGATCGGCTTTTTGCAGCTGCAGGAGCCGTCATTGAGATTCTTGCCGCATATCGGGCAAAGGCCCTTGCAATCCTCCCTGCACAAAAACTTCGCCGGCAGGGCGAGTAAGAGATCCTCCCGCACTAAGGCGGTCAAATCCAAGCGCATGCCTTCTACGACAATGAATTCGCCAGTATCCTCTTCATCAAGATGCGTCACCAGCACATGCTCCAGAGGCACCAGCATGTCCCGCCGGGTTTCCGCCGCACAGCGGTCGCACGGCGCGCTGAATACAAAAGCTGCGCGCGCATGCAGCGAAACAATACCTGCACGGTTGCGAACCTCGCCTTTTACCTTGACGGGAGATACGAAGGGGCGCACGCCATTCAGCTCTTCACCTGAAAAATCAAAGGATTGATCAATCAGCAGCCTTTCGCCTTCATTTTCAAACAGGTTTTCGAGTTCAATTAACATACTCCACCTCAAATATAGCGCACGAATAATTATATCCCGCTGTAAATCGTTTGTCAAGACCTGATTCGGGCAAAATCAGGGGAAAAACAGGGCTTTTTCGCGCTTTTTCAAAGCATCAGGAAACATGGTGCAACGGCCAACCGGGTAGCAAGGCCACAGGGTTCGGCTAACTGACGCCAGCCGGACCTAAGAACGTAGACAGCATGTATCTAGAGCCCTTTCGCGGCATTGTTTTTCCTTGTTCACGGGCGCTGCCCTCCAATGATTCTGAAAACCGCCGCCGGTCAGAACGGCCGGCGGCGGACTCAATTTATCCAACAGCATTCAAAGCAACCAGTAACCGCCTGCTCCCATGAGCAGTGCGCATTCCTTTATTCCGTGTAATCACGGTAGGCCTCGTTTAGTCACCGGCTCCACTTCATCATCAATATTATACCTTCTGACAAACATCAAAGATACGCTTCGGCAGATCCGACTCATCAGTGGAGATTGTAAAGACAAATTCTACTTCCGTTAGGTCTGAAAGTTTTTTCACCTTCTCCATAAAGTCGGCCAGCGCCTCATAATCACGCCCGCAGATGCGGAACGTCGCGTCGATCATAATATGGGTGATATCATGATCGCCCGCACAAATACCACTCAAAAAGCCATAGAACGCATCGAAGCCTTCTACGCCGAAGTAATCCGTTGCAACAAGCCGCGCACGGTAGTTGACATCATAAGTGAGCTTGGTTTCCTTCTCTACGCAGACCACATTGCCCTTGGAGCTCTCGACGGCCTCATTGACCATCTGGATGAGATGCTTTGTCTTTCCGGAACCCTTATGCCCAATAATCAGAGATATCATTATAATCTCCTCCTGTGTATTTAATGTCCGCCAATGGCGGCAATCAACGAAATATCAGTGGCTTTTCAGGCGTGCCTCCAACTCGGCGCGCTGCGCCTCATAGCCGGGCTTGCCCAGAAGGGCGAACATATTCTTTTTATAGCTTTCCACACCTGGCTGATCGAAGGGGTTAACGCCGAGCAGATAGCCAGAAACAGCGCAAGCCTTCTCTAGGAAATAAATCAGATAGCCGAGCGTATGCTCGCTCATATCCTCTGCTTCCAAAACAAGGTTCGGTACGCCGCCGTCCGTATGGGCGAGGATCGTGCCTTCAAAAGCCTTGCTGTTGACAAAATCCATCGTTTTGCCCGCGAGGAAGTTTAATCCGTCCACATTCTCCGCATCCTCTGCAATCACGAGCTCAGCGCGCGGTTTCTGAAAACGGACCACCGTTTCAAACAGCTCGCGCTCCCCTTGCTGGATATACTGGCCGAGCGAATGCAGATCGGTTGAGAAGATCGCGGAGGCCGGGAAAATCCCCTTGCCCTCCTTACCCTCGCTCTCGCCAAACAGCTGCTTAAACCACTCGTTCATCATTTGATAGGCCGGCTCGTAGCTGACCATCATCTCAATCTTTTTGCCCTGGCGATAAAGCAGGTTGCGCCATGCGGCATAGCGGTAGCAGTCGTTTTTCATCAGATCAGGTTCCATCAAAGCTTTTTGGGCATCCTGCGCGCCTGCCATAAGCGCTTCGATATCCGTGCCGCTGACCGCAATCGGCAATAATCCCACAGCTGTGAGCACAGAATAGCGACCGCCCACATCATCCGGCACAACAAAGGTTTCATAGCCGGCCTGGTCGGCAAATTCCTTGAGCGTGCCGCGCGCGCGGTCGGTCGTGGCATAGATGCGCTTTGCGGCAGCTTCCTTGCCATATTTTTTCTCCAGCAGCTCGCGGAACACACGAAATGCCACCGCAGGCTCCGTGGTTGTGCCGGATTTGGAAATGACGTTAACAGAGACGTCCTTGCCCTCACACAGCGCGAGCAGCTCGCTCAGCGCGGTGGAGCTGATACTGTTGCCGGTAAAATAGATCTGCGGCGTATCTTTCGCCAAAAGATTATAATGCGGGGACTTTATAAATTCCAGCACGGCGCGCGCGCCGAGATAGGAGCCGCCGATGCCAATGACAATCAGCACATCGCTGTTCTCCCGGATGCGCTTTGCAGCAGCCTGGATACGCCCGAATTCCTCCTTATCATAATCGGTTGGCAACGTCAGCCAACCCAAAAAGTCGCTTCCAGCTCCCGTAGCACTGTGCAGCTTTTCCTGCGCGGCCTGCACTTCGGCCGCCATTGCAGCCAGTTCCCCCGGCTGCGCAAAATTCTGCGCGTAACGATCGTCCAAACGAATACTCATTGCAGATTGCCCTTTCCTTTGGCCCCCACATCTTGTGGTGCTTTTCACATTTTTGTTTGATATCATTCTACATGATTGGCCGTATGATTGCAAGTCCATCCGAAATTTTTCAAAATAAATTCACACCTTTTTTCACACTTGGCCGTTAAGCGGCCAAAGAGCGCAGTAGGCGCAGAAATGCCTGCCCAAAAGTGAGCCTGCCCACCGCCTCAGCTGCGGTCAAATTGAATTTACCCAGTTCTTCTTCGCCGAGTTTCAGCGTAACGCTGCCGAGCACCTGCCCTTTTTCAACCGGCGCCTCTACATTCGCGGCAAGCTCCACCTTCTGCGTGATCTCTGCCTCCTTTCCCTTCGGGATCAGCACCGGCTGCGCGGCGGGCACAACAGGCTTCACCGTATTTTGCAGGCCGTGCAGGATCGTTACATCCGCGATGGCGGAAGCATCCACCTTCGGCGTGACGACCGCCCAGTTTGCGAAGCCCCAATTGAGCATGGCTTTTGCCGCCTCAAAACGCAGCGCACCTGTATCACTGCCGAGAACGACGGCGATCAAATGCGTGCTATCGCGCTTGGCCGTGGCGGAGAGGCAATGCCCCGCCTTGCTGGTCGTGCCGGTTTTCAGCCCGGTCGTGCCCTTAAAAAAGCGAACCATCTTGGTGGCGTATCAAGAAAACATTATAGGTGTCCTCAAACGTTGTAGTATCAAGGAAAACGCCACTTTTACATGACAACCATATTATAATATGATTTATTATTAATTGTCAATTATTCTAATTTATAACACGATAATTATTCCAAAAAAGAACCGGAAAATCTGCCGACTTTCCGGTTTTTCATGCTCATATAACATATTATTTCTTCTATTTTGGATTTTAAATTAATTGTCTTTGCTTACTTCAAGCAGTTCGAAGCAAGTTTTGCAAATTGATTTTCCACTAATATTAACGGGTAATAAATCATTGGTTTTACCGCAAAAAATGCAACGGTTAACTGGTAATTTTTGAATAATAAGAGCGTCGTTTTCAAACCACAATTCAAAATAATCACCCTTTTTTATATCGTGTACCTTTAAAAAGCTTTTTGGAATAGTAACATTGCCACGCTTATCAAGCGTTCTAATTCCTAACGATTTCATATTATGCTCCCCCTTATTCCAATATACATTTAAGGATATAACGGCATTTATCACAAACATAATATTTATCAAAAGCAATTTTAAGGTTCTCTTTTTGTCGGCAAAAAACACAACGGTTTTCTACCTTTTCTAAAATTACAGAATTCCCATTAACGGAGATTTCTAATCCTGTCCCGGTATTTAAGTCCATTTCACGTCTAAGCCTTTTAGGAATCACAAACCGCCCCATTTTATCAACTCTACATATACCGACTGACTTCATACTGAATGTTTCCCCCCAATGAATAATTATAATTTTAGTGCAAACACTGAGCATAAGACCACAAAAAAAGAGTTACCGTAAAGTAAACCCCTTTACGCTAAATAGCGATAACGGGCTTATTTTCCGGGAACTCTTTATTACATAGACCAAAATTTTGACGGCTTAAAGGGTACGTAAAACAATTCATTACGGCCCTTTTTTGTTGCTCCGATGAGTGCATATATTTAAGTGTGGTTTTGATGTTTGCGTGTCCCATAAGCTCAGATAGTGTTTTAACATCCGTTCCGTGCTCCGTTAATCGGGTGGCGAATGTGTGCCGGAGTGCGTGGAAATTTACCTCCTTTAAACCGCATCTGTCCGTTATTTTCTTGAACTGATACTCGACCCGGCGAGGCTCTTTGTACCTGCTGATGCTAGCTGTTAGGAAATAGGCACAAGGCGGAACCGAACCATACCTTTTCTTGATGATTTCAAGTAGAAATCCGGGAACCGGTAAAGTGCGGACTGATTTTTTGCTTTTCGGACTATCAATGATTATCTTGGTTTTCGTCTTAATCTCAGGGTCAAAGTTTTTAACCCGTTGCATGGTTTTAGTGATTTTAACCGTACCATTGGAAAAGTCGAAATCTGAAAGTTTAAGGGCTGAAAGTTCGCCAATGCGTAGCCCGACATAAAGGGAGAGCAAACAGCCAATGGCGATTAAATCTAGATTGGAAAATAGATAAATTTCGAGCTTTCGTTGCTCGTCAAGGCTCAACACCCTCATTTCTTTTTCTGGCACTTTCACCGTTGGAGTCTCAAGCGACACGTTAACCTTATATTCTCTTTTCGCATATTCTAAAATACTTCCTAGCAGAATGCATATATCTTGCACTGTGTTAGGTGACAATCCGCCTTTCCCGTCACACCGTCCATGTGCTAGCAAGTCATTTGCAAAAGCAGTTAAACACTGGCTCGTTATCTGAGACAGCTTTAAGCCCCCAATATGGGGCAGTATATGGCTTTCTACATTTCTTCGATATAATGCGTATGTGCTTTCTTTAACCTCTATTTTAGCCATTTCCAGCCATTCAAGAGCCACATCACATAATTTTACGTTCATGTTCTTTTGTGGCGGTTTCTCGGCTCGTTTGGCCGTTTCCAGCTTTGTTTTGACTTCGCTATAAGTTTTGGCATATAGTGAGCTATATTTAACCGTTCCGTCCGGCTTGTATCCGTTCTTGTAACGCCCCTCCCATCGTCCATCCTGACGTTTATAGATGTTTTCCCCTGTCCGCATTCTTACCCGTGCCTTTCTGACGAGAAATTAGACCAGAAAAAAGTGTAAAATAGGCTAAAACATTAAAAATATCATTGACATATAATGTCGTATATTGTAATATTTTAGTATCATACAGAACATAAGCAGTATCTTTGTATGATATTTTGAGGGTCATAAAAGGGTTTATTTCACGACGCTTACCCACGTGTTAAACCCGTGACCCAAGCACCTAACTTCCCGGTATAATTCGCTGTCAATAGTAGCATGGTTTTTATCCTTTTGTTTTATACAGATAGCTTGTATGAAAAATTCTTTTAAAAGATACGTTTTACCGCCGGGATAAAACGTATCAAAAATATATAAGAGTAAGCAGGCGGTTTGAAGCTTATCAACCGCCTGCTTTTTTAATGAATGGAAAGGGAGAAGAAAAATGAAAAGAAACATAGAATTAATTCGTGACTTTATTAAATTCGTTGAAAATGATATGAAAGAAAAATATGATTATTACGACAAGTTAAAACAACCAGTACCGCAAGAGGAGTTGAAAAAATATGATGATATTTTACACAGGGCTTATATTTTGTTAGAAGAAGAGCTTGATTATAGGGCGGGTGCGTTTGACGTGGAAATTAGCCCGTCACTTTGTAAAGTCGCTGAAGTCGAAGTTGAAAGTTGCCCGGCCTGGCTCTGTTTTCTCTTGCTCTTTTTTATCGTCTTTGGTTTCTGTTTGACTAACTTTTTCTAGCTCTTGTGGTGGTTGAAGTGCTGGGCTTATCTCTGGTTCTTGTGGCGGTTGAAGTGCTGAGCTTATCTCTGAAAAATAGAAACATTGAACCTCGTAAAAGTCATTATCTTTCACGATGAACCGCCCCTTAACGTTTGGCAAGGTGCTTGCAATGTCGGAACCTAACATTATCCGGCTTGGCTCTTTATCAACGAACCGGCCGCAAACGCGGTAAGAAACGTTATTTTTAATCTGCCCGCTTATTACGGTACTATCAGGGCGTTGTATCCCCATTATCAAATGTACGCCTGCCGACCGGCTTAAACGGGTTAATGTTTCAAGGCTATCGTTTAAAACGTGTGACAGCTCCTTATCCCTCGTTTTCAAAAGCTCCGCCAGTTCATCTATAAAAATCAACTTGCGGGGTAAATAGTCCGACATCACGCGGTTGTAGTCCTTTATGTTATCAACGCCGGCACTTCTGAACTTATCGAGCCGGCGGGTGGTTTCTAATATCATATTCTTGATAACCACTATAACGTCCTTGTATTCATAGTAAACCGCTACGGAGTTTTTAAAAGAGGAAAACGAAACGCCCCGCTTGAAGTCAATTAAAATTACTTCATATTTTTTAATGAGTGCTTGGTGTATCATGCACTTTAACACGTTGGATTTTCCGCTACCGGTTTCGCCCGCTATAAAGGCGTGTGGCTGCCGCTCTAAGTCCATGCCAACCACGCCGGAGTAGCTCAGTCCAATGTTTAATCTATCACGCTTTAAGTCCGTGTATTTATCCGACCACTCGGCCAACGCGGGCAACGGTTCCATTTCAATTATCAAGCTTATTTGTTGGTAGTTGTCCGGGGCTTGTTTTATGTCAATTATTTTCGCGTTCGTATGCACCTCTAATAGTTCCTTTTTTGCCTCCCACATGCTCAAAGGTACAAGGGACGCAAAAACAACCATAACCGCAAATTCGGATATTTCCGTTTCATACAGGTAATATGGAACGGTTTCATCTTCCGCTGTCAGCTTAACCCGTTCAAACAAACGGTTAAAATATTTACGTCGTTTTTTGATGGGGTATTCTTTGATAGCATGACAGATACAATATAAAAATACCGTTAGGAAGATGACCACAACCATATTGGAAACATCACCATTGATAAAGTAAGAAAGCCCGGTTAACAAGATAAGGCAAGCGTATAAAACAATCATGTACCGATTTTTAAACGACGCTTTTAACCCGTTCCATAGGAAGATAAAAAATCGAGAAATAAGCTCACCTATAATACAGCCTATCTTAAAGCTCCAATCGTCCTCAATGTTTTTCTTTGCCATACCCAAAACCCCTTTAATTTGTTATTACAGTTCCACATCGGTGTTATATAAATGCTTGATAGTTTGATATGCCCGGTAATTGATAACAACCCGTCGGACTGTCTTTTTTAGTGTATGGTTTTTACAAGGCAAGGTGTAATTATTTTTGTCATGGATAATAAAGTTCAGGTCTTTGTAAGCCCGCGTTTTTTGTGTGAAATTTAAGTACCCGTACTTTTCGAGCAGTTGTTTAAATTCTTCCCGGTCAATGATTATCCGCTCATTTTCCACGGGGTTTTCTTGCTCCAACAGTTCCACGATAGTTATATACTCTTGAATGATTAAATCCAGCAACCTCATTTGCCTTTTGTCCTTTCAATGCTTACTTTACTATTCAGGTAGATGTTAGTTGTTTTCACTGTGCTATGCCTTAGCTTTTTCTTCACCTCAGCCTTTGACCGGCTTTTTTTGTATTCTAATTTGGCGAAGGCTCGCCGTAAGTCGTGACATGTAAAACCCAGCCTTTTCGCTTGCTTTTGTAAGTAGCTGGTTGAGTAAAATATTTTCCTTTGCGGGCTGGTGTGGGTTATCAATTCTTTTAACCGCTCGTAAAGTTCCGGGTTGTCGCTTTTAGATAGTGTCACGGTGTTTAAGTTCCCGCCTTTTGCAATGAAACGAAACGATAGGCTTTCACTTTTTATAACACAGTGGGCGGGGGTAATCTGTGCAAGCTCCGACACCCGAAGGCCGGTAGCCGTTAACATTTGAAAGCTCAGTTTTAATTTTTCGTTTTTCAAGTGCTTTATTTTATTGTCAATGGTTATGTAGTCAATTGCTTTTAACTTTCGGTATTTCTTCCGGGCGTTGCTCTGCATTTGCTCGATACGTTTAACATCTTCAAAAGAAAGGGGAATGTTTTGAAACTCGCAAAAATGTAAAAAGGAGTTCTTGGCTTGCGAAAACTCGTTTTTGTGTTCAAGCTCCGCGAACCTGTCGAGCACTTTATCAACGTTTAACCGTTTTCCCGTATCGTTGACGGGTTGCCCCTTTAATAGAGAGCATATACGCACATAGTAGGCTTTGGCGGTTGCTGGGGTGTACTTTGTTTCAAGCCATGAGCGATAATCAGCCAGCATGTTATATAGCATTTGGTTACTCTCCCTTTCGTGTCATAATATTATAAATAATATTATGACATTATACGGTTATTTTAGAACCGATAGGAAAACCCTTGTTTTTCAAGGGTTTGTAAGGTGTAACCGGGGTGTAACTTGGCTTTTTTGTTTTTTCGTTCGGTTACACCTTGGTTACATCGTTTTTGGACAAGCAAAAAGAGAACGCTTAAACGTTCTAAGCGTTCTCCTTATTTCAATAGCTTTGTATATTGCGGCGGTTTCTTTTCCGATTGTTTTGTTAAAAACTTAATTTCACTCACTTTAACGTTTCCTTTATCATTGAATATTTTAATGCTATCAATAAACCTCGTTAAGAATTCTATTTTTTCCTTATTGGTTAAATAAATCCAATTTTCTTTTAGATTTCCAATTACTTCAACAGCCTCTTCCATCGAAATATTTTCTTCCTCTTCGTCTATGTAAGTTATCTGACTTTGTAATAAAGCTATTTTATTATTAAGGGTATCCGTCATACTTCGATATTCATCAAAAGTAATCTCAGCATTAGCGAAAAGTGTACGCAACGTTTCTAAATGTTTATGGAGTTTACTAATCTCTAACTCCGTTTGCTTATTCTTGTCGTCCGTATTTGACGGGCTTTTTAATTTTTCCACAAGATTAAAATCAACTTCAAAATTATCATATTGCGATATGTAATTTACAAAAGCTTTCTCTACCTTGGTCTGTACCATATTCATGCAATTACATTGCCCGGTTTTATGGTTGTTGCAATAATAATTCACTCTCAAAACTTCCCCGTTTTTCGTTTTCTGCATATGCTGAATAGCACCTAAACGGGAACCACAATTATCACATACAAGAAAGGTTAAAAAGTAGGAATTTTCAGTAGGGTAACTTCTCGGCGTGTATTTTCTTCGGCGTTTCATGATTGCTTGTGCCCTCAAAAAAGTGTCCTCATCTAAAATAGTGGGGTATCTGGTGTTATCAACTTGAAAACTGGTCGGACGACCATCCACGCCATATCTAATGCTTCCAATGTAAAGAGGATTTGTTAATATCGAGCGAAGTGTCGAAGAATTCCATTGACCACCCCTTTTGGTTGGCACCTGTTCTTGAATAAGCATTTTTGTAATGGTATTCATTGAGTTGCCTTGTAAATATAAGTTATATATTCGCCGGACCAATTCCGCCTCTTGTTCATTAATTAATAAGTCGCCATCTCCCACCACATAATCATAACCGTACACGCCATGGGTGTTGGTATAGTTCCCTTCGCGGGTTTTTTGTTCATAGCCAAACGTGACACGCTCCGCTAGATTTTCCCGTTCAAACTCCGCAAAAATTCCGACAATCTTAATAAACATACGCCCGGTGGCTGATGATGTATCAATCGATTCCATGATTGAATTAAAATCGCACCCTAAATCATTAAAGAACTCTACCAGCTCAATTAGGTTTTTTGTCGAACGTGTTAAGCGGTCTATTTTATAAACCAGAACGTTATTAACCTTACCGTTTTCGACGTCTTGAAGCAACCGCACCATGTCCGGGCGGTCTTTTATGTTTTTCCCGCTGATACCGTCATCAATATAAAAGTCTACAATATCCCAATCGTTCGCAAATGCGTAATGCGTTAGCTTTTCCCGTTGGGCGGCAATCGAAAAGCCCTCTTTTGCTTGTTCTTCTGTGCTTACCCTTAAATAAACGCCTGTTTTTTTCTTTTCGTTTGTCGTTCCGCTTCTTTTCTTCTTTTTAAAATCAAAGTCTGTCATAATCTAACGAGCCTTTTGCTTTTGAAGTTGCTCTGCAACAGAAATATAGCGACAATGATTTTGTTTGAAAAAGCGGTTGAGGGTAATTAAATCAGTAATTGAGCGGGTAAGGCGTAAAAATATAAACTCGTCTGTTTTTAATTTTTGTGTTAGCTTGTTAGATAATCTAGCAAGCTCGATTTTCGGCTGCGGTTGTTCGGGGTGTCCCGCCCTCATATAAACCGCTATTTTTTTGTGTTTCAAATTGTCCATAATCTGTCCTCCATTCAATTAAAAAACTTTTTTTCCTTGTTTTTTAACATCTTGAGAACAGAGGTTTTAAGAAAGAAACGCATCATTTCTATTTGGGTTTCTCTACTTATAACCGGTAATTCTTTTTTATCCTTTGGAGGTGATGCCTTTTTGTTCATTTCATTCGCCGCCTTTCAAGCTTACGCTTAAATATAGTGCGATTGAAATAAAAAAATGACAGTTAAAAAGCCTCCAAATGCCTAAAAACCTTGTAAATAAAGGGTTTTTATATGGTAAAAAAGTGATGTTTTCTCAGCACACCACTTTGTTGGTGTTCACAAGCTCCGTTTTCCCGCCGCGCAAGCTATCCATCCAGATTGTCGTATAATTTTGAATTTGCTCATGCTTGAGCAGCTCCGCGCTCATCAGTGCAATATCATAGGCAGAGGTTACATGATTCTGCGCGGAGTCATCAAGGCCCGTGCAATTTTCAAAATGCGTATCCTTCATGCCAAGCTGAGCGGCGCGCTCATTGCACATGGAGACGAACACTTCCTCACTGCCTGCCAAAAGCTCCGCCAAAGCAACGCAGGCGTCGTTTGCAGAGCCGACTGCGGTGGCTTTCAACAGCTCGTCAACCGTCATGACCTCCCCTTCCTTGAGCCAGATTTGAGAGCCGCCCTTGCCTGCCGCAGCGGCGCTGGCAGTCACCTTATCGGTTAATGATATTTTACCCGCATCCAGCGCTTCCATTACAAGCAGAAGCGTCATAATTTTCGTCACGCTCGCGGGCGGTAGCTTTTCATGCTCATGGTAGGCCATCAGCACCTTTTTCGTAGATGCATCCATCAAAACGGCGGCCTTGGCGTTAATTGACACAGGGAGGTTGCCGTCCTTGACCATCTGCGGATCTTTCGGCACGGCATCCTGCGGCTGCGCCGCCGCAAGGATTTCTTCTTCCGAGATCACACGCTGCGGAATTTCGACTGGTATTTCGGCGGCGAACGCCGGAAGGCTCATAGACGCCAAAAGCGCCGCAGCCGTGGCTAGGGATAACATTCGGCTCATTTTCATTTGGATACCATTCCTTTCTTACGGTGGGGTGCTGAAATCACAGCTTTGCGGGCTATCACTGCCACATGCGCAGCCGCGCAGGCTAGATTCGCTGATTCTGGAAATATCCTGTTTTAAATCTATGCGCTGGCCGATTGGGTTACAACAAATCCTTTTGTTTTTTCAAAACAGTATTCAAATGAAACGGGCAAATATGCAGAATAAAAAAGGGCTCCGCAAAATGCTATGCATTTTGCGGAGCCCTCATCCAAGGAGCACAGCTATGTGCTTTATTTATGAATCGTTTGCAGATATTGATCTGCAATCTCTTTCATTCCGTCATCCAGCTTGATGAGTTTCAGCAACGTCCGCACACGGAATGGCTTGGCAATCGTGAACAAAACAGAGGGCACTTTCCGCGAGCCGAGGCCCATCCGGATCAAGGACTGCACATCCTTGCTTTTCAGCAACGCGCCCACCCTGTCGTCAATCGAAAAATAATCAGGGTTTCGCTTGCCGTCTGCATTCACAAACCAGTTTTTGACGAAAGATCCTGAATCCCCCTGCATTTTGTAAGCCGGATTTTCCTCCTCCACACCGCGGATATGAATGGAGTGCGTACAGCCTCCTGCTTCGGCGGTAAGGACCGTCTCCCCTGCCGTTACAGGAATTTTTTCAAAATACACAACCCTGTCGCAAGGCTTCGTGATAGGCTCGCCGTTTACCGTCAGCGTTACCTCCGGCAAATTGCTATAAACCGGAACCGTCGTTTCGCCGATCACGCGGTCTACAAAACGCTCGCCGCCGATATGTACAAACGGCTCGTCTGACCAAAAGGCCTTATAGACATAGAAGCTATCCTTGCGGGTTTTGCGGTCAATCGTAACGAGCCCTTTATTATTGCGCCCCTTCACGCCGCCCTCGTCGCGGTTGGCAGCGCCAAAATCGAACATATTCCATACATAGCTGCCCCAGAGCCACTCCCGTTCGGCGATTGCCCGGGCATAGTGCTCATGGAACCTGGCCTGATAAGATTCGCTGTAATCCCCCTGCACACCCTGCTCAGCCTGGTATTTTATAATCCCCTCCGCACCGTATTCAGAGAGACAAAGCTTGATCTCCGGATATGCTTTGTGGAACTGATCTAGCCATTGGTCAATTGCATGATAGGTTTGCACATACCAACCGAAATACAGGTTATAGCCCTGCAAATCAGTAATGCGGTTCATTGGCGAGGAGATGCCGCACATCATCACCTGCGCAGAGGTGGAGGGCCTGGTTGGGTCGAGCCGGTGCGCCAGATCGTTAAGCGTGCGGATGCCCTGCTCCAGCGATTTGGTTTTTCCGCTCATGGTAATCTCATTCTGCACACCCCAGCAGTAGATGCAGGGGTGGTTTTTATTCTGCGTGATTAACTCCGTGAGCTGCTGCTTTGCGTTTTCAAATTTGGCATCCACAAAGTGGGAGATAACGGGCACCTCCGCCCAAACCAAGAGGCCCATTTCGTCGCATGCATCGTAGAATCTTTGATCCTGCTGGTAATGCGCCAGGCGGATCGAATTTGCCCCGACTTCACGGATGAGGGCGAGATCCTCCCTGTGCTCTTTTTCCGTGAGCGCATTGCCCATGTGATAGCGATCCTGATGCCGAGAAACGCCCTTCAATTTTATGTGCTTTCCGTTCAGGAAACAGCCCTTTTCATGGTCAAACGATATGGTACGGAAGCCAACGCGGGTTTCTACCGCATCAATCTCCTCACCGCCGCGCACCAACGCGGCACGCACAGTGTAGAGATAGGGGTTTTCCAGCCCATTCCACAAGATCGGGTCCGCAAGCTCTATGGTGAGCTCCTCACCTGCTTCCGCTTTCCGTTGCGCCACGGCTTCGCCGTCCCGATTCCATACAGTATAGGCGGCTGTTACGCCGCTTCTATCCCCCTCAATATGCGGCTCGATACGCAGCACACCGGTGTTCCCCTGAACGGAGGCGTCCGCATACACGCCGCAAAGCCCTGCTTTCAGGCTAAAATGGCACTGGTCCAGCCCGGTAATCAAATTCACTCCGCGATAGAGCCCGCCATAAAACGTGAAATCCGCGTTGCTAGGATACACATCCTCAAAATCGCTATTATCCACGGCGATGGTAACGCTGTTGGGCCCGCCCGCATTGATGTAGGAGGTCAAATCAAAACGAAAGAGCGAATAGCCGCCTTTATGCGTGCCGGCCAGTTTGCCATTCACCGACACAGAGGCTACCGAATTGGCGGCGCCGATTTCTAGGTAAGTGATCCCTGAAGTTTCCGGCAGCGGCCGCGTATAAATACATTCACCGCGGTAGTAATCCGCACCCTCCTGCCCATCCACAGCATTCCAGCAGTGCGGCAGATCCACCCGCACTGTTTCGCCTTGTTTTTGAAAATCCCAACCCTGATTGAGCGATATCGTTTTTCTCATATTAAGGTTCTCCTTCTGTCGTAAATGATTGCGCCGGATGGAATGATGTTTTATTGAAGTTCTTCAATTGATCCCGTTTCCATTTCGCCATGGTGCACACCTTTGAGGCGTTGCGACATCTCAATGGTTTTCTTTTTATCCAAATTATAAACAAACATCAACGCGAGGAACATGAGCACAGCGCCCACCAACGGCAGCCAGATAGACAGCCGCATCACATTGTGCGCCGCCTGATCGGTTGTGGCCACCACATTCTCCGTATCAAAGCCGACAGCCGCAAGCAACAGGGCCATCATGCCCTGGCAAACCGCCTGCGCAGCCTTGCGCACAAAAGAATAGATGGCATAAACCGTGCCCTCCTCGCGCCGGCCGGTCTGCATCTCCTGATAATCCACCGCATCCGCAACGAACGACCAGGTAGCAAGCGTAAAGAGCCCCGTGCAGCCGTTGGCAAGGCCCATGAGCGCCAAATAGATCCAGCCTCCCGTTTCATTGCGTGGAAAATCAACGAACAGCATCACCAGCAAAATGACGATTGCACCGATCATCGGCCAGACGGACATCTCCTTTTTGCCAAACCGCTTGGTGAGCTTTGAAACAAAGGGGATCAGCAAAACCATCGGCAGCGAGGTGATAACGCTGCCCAGAATAATCATATCCGTATTCTTGAAATAAACTTGAAACACATATTGGAACATCGTCATAATTGTCATAAAGCAGGCGAGTTGGGCAAAGGAAGCAAGGCACATGCCGATCGCAGGGCGATTTTTCATAAACGCCTTGAGCGCCGTTTTGAATTCATATTTGGCCTGTGCCTTCTCAGTAGAGGCAATGCGCTCGCGCGTTAAAAAATAGAGCAGCATAAAGCCTATCAGCCCAATCAACCCAGCGCCCAGAGCAATCCATACAAACCGTTCGGGCAAAATTGGCGAGATGCCGGTGGCCGCATCCTTTTCGCCATAGATCAGCTTGGGCATGAGGATCATAATCGGCAGCACTGCAAGCCCAGCGCCGATGCTGCGCAGAGAGGAAAGCGACGCGCGTTGCGCGATATCGTCCGTCAAAACTGCGTTGAGCGAGCCATAGGGAACGTTTGTCGCCGTATAGGCGATCGACCAGAGGCAATACATCGTCAGGCAGTAGGCAAAGCGCAACCCATAGGACAGCGCACGGATATCAATGAAAAATAGCGTTGTGGTGAGCAGGATAGCAAAGGAACCATAAAAGATCCACGGCCTAAATTTGCCACTTTTCGAAGGTTTGCGTCGATCCACCAACGCGCCGATGATCGGATCGTTGATCGCATCGAAGATTTTCGCCAGCACAACGATCACAGCCCAGGAACCAAGCGTTAAGCCCATGCCCTGGGTAAAATAAATCATGGCATAGGAGCTCACGAGCTGGAATGACATGTTGCAGCCGAAATCTCCCATCATATAGCCGATTTTATCTCGCAGGCCGAAGGAATCTGATCTGGTGCGGTGCTGTTTCATGCGATTCTCTCCTTTGGTTAGAATGAGCTACATTTCTGTTATATAATTATACATAAATTGAACAAAAATGCAGATCTTTTTATGAATAATATCACATCGTGCATCTGGTTGTCAAATCCAAATCCTGCCGCGTAAAGCAGCAAAAATAGAACCGTCTCTCATCACAATTGGAAGACTCCATAACAAAAAGCCGGTTCAATTTCTTGCCAAATGAGCGATTGAGATGTTCGCAAATCAAAACCACTCGACAATAAAAAACACCCCTCAGCCATGCAATGGGCTAAGGAGTGTTTCCCCACACGAGGAATCGGCTGTATTGTTTCCACACTCAAAAATCTTTTATTTCAATCTTTATATGGTGTTCTTTATCAACGGTAAGCAAAGTACCACCCAGAGTTTTAAATAAAATTAATAAAAATGCACTTATCAATCCGTTTTAAAGTCTGAAACGATAAAATCAAACTGTTTTGGTACAACTATATCTTTATAATTCTCGCCATAAAGAGCAGTTCTTATTTTTCTGTAAAGACGATCAAGAAAGCGGTCGCCCTCTCTGAAATCAAGAAGTTTTAAACCGCCGTTTGACGTCAATATTTCTTCTGCCTGAAAGGCGTTACCCACTTCAAAATACGCTTTTGAAAGATACATTTTTAGCCTTGGCATAGACTTTATTTTTTCATCCATCAAACCAAAGCAGTCTATAACGGTTTGGTATTCTTCTGCATTTAACAGGAGAATAATTAGGCTTTCGCAAAGAGAATAATTATCTTTGCCCTTTTCAACAGCCTTTTTTGCAAAATATGTAAAGTTACCGTCCTTTAGCTGATAAAGGATATGTGCATACAGATGATTTTGATATAAGTTATTATCAAAAGCAAAACTTTTTTCGCAATATTTCTTTGCATCTGCAAAATCTCTTCTGTCATAAAGCATTAGTGATTTTTGATAGCAAATCTGCCAATCGGGCTCATCTATATGATCATTAATAAGTGTTTCAATTTCATCACCGAAAGCAAAGGAAATATTGCCTGAAATGTAGCCGTTTTCATATAAATTCAAAAAGCCCTGGCTGTCAGCCTCGTTGGAAAATTCCAAATGCTTAGGCGCGTTTGAAGTCATTGCATTATACAGATAACCAAAACCGCTGCCCTTATAAATTACCTTACCCTTTAGAAGTGAAATATCCTGCTCGTTTTTCTCGGTGAGAGCATCCATTTCCTTTGATGAATGAATACTGTTGATTTGATTGTTCACAGCGTTTATCATTTCATCATAAGGTGCGTTAATATCCATACCTGAAAGATCCGCAAGGGTGTAACATTCCGAAAAGCAATAAGAGGTCTTTGGCGGCATAGGAATACACTCATACTGTGTTCTACCAAGTCCTGCCTGAATTTCAACATAATAGCCGGCCTTGTCAGTCAGTAAATTCTGCCAGTTATCCGATCCCGTCAAATGTCCCCAGGAAAAAAGTTTTCTGCCCTTAAGCCTGTTGCTTGAAAACTGCAAAAGCCCGTAGCCGTTTTTATCAACATTCGCTATAAATTTATTTGACTCATCGGGTATACGGTAGAAATAATCAATAGTTGAGGGGATATTCTGCGGATAGGAAACATCAACGCCTTTATCATTGGGTATGCTTGACTTTTTTACACCCAAGCCGTCGCTGTTATTATAGGCACTTTGGGCATTTACTATAACGCGACCGCCCTCGTATTCGGGTGTTGCCATATTTGACCACCAGTACATAGGAACAACCTTATCGTTCGGGTTGGTAATTCTGACCTGGGTCATCAGCCTGTTTTTATCAAGCCAAAAGTCTATTTGATAGAAAATACTTCTTACCCTTTCAAATTCGTAAAAGCGCAAAACATCTTCGCCGCTTTTGCCTGTTACCTTTGCACAGTACATGGCAGAACAGGTAAAGGGAGAATGGCCGATGATCCCGCAGTTCCATTCAACACCGCCGGAAAACCAAGCATTTCTTATTGCAAGATTTCTAAATCTGATCACATCATTTGTGTAAATAATATCCTTTTGTTTTTTCTTATCATAAAGTTTCCACAGTCTACCGCCAAAATCAACAAGAAATTCCGCATATAAATACGCATTTTCAAGAACGGCAACACGGACATCAGTTTCCTTTTCCTCGCTATATAAATTCTGCTGAGTGTAGGGATATGATGTTTCTCTATAACCATAATTGATGTAAAGTCCCTCATAATCTGTTATGGTGGAGGCAAAACTTTTTTCCTCTCTATCGGCAGAAAGTGTGGGCATATTTCCGCTGTCAATAAAGCTTGAGACTCTGTATTCTTTCGTTAAAAATTTAGGCATATTTATCTCCTGAAAATTGTAATTACATGATTCCGTATTTTGTAAAGGCTTCTTTTGCAGACATGCCGTCTCTGATTGCGTTGCCTACTGTCTTTTCGCCTGTCGCTTTTTCATAGGCTTTTTCAATAACTTCTTTTTCAACCTCCTGCGGAATAATCACGGCTCCATCCAGGTCACCGAAAACGATATCACCGGGATTTACCTTTACGCCGTCAATTTCAATAGGCACTCTATAGGCAACAACCTTACCTCTGGGCGCTTGGTCCTGAGAATATCTGCCGTAGGAAAAGCAGGGAAAATGAATAGCCAAAATGCCCTTTGTATCTCTGTGAAAGCCGTTTACTACCGCTCCTGCCGAGCCAAGATGCTTCATTCTTGTGCACATAATCTCGCCAACAAGCGCATAGTCGGGCGAAGCACCCGAGCAGATATACACCTCATTTTTCTTTAAATCATCAAGTGCGTCAAGCATTAAACCGAAGGGCTGATTGAAAAGAGGACTGTTTTTCATTTCATCAGTCAGATTGTCAATATCACATTCTGCGACGGGCATTGCCCTGCCTGCAACAATCATATTTTCGCTCATCGGCTGAATTTTCTGCGGTAAAAACTGATGATAATAATGCATTGTATCAAGTATGTCTCCTACAACAGCGGTATAAAGCTCGGTTTTCATGATTTCAAATAGTTCGTCATCGTTTGCCCAACTAATCATATTTATTCTCCTATTCAATAACCGCACCCTCCGAGGCGGATTTGCTGTATTTTTTATATCTGCTTAAAACGCCGCTCGGCACACCTTTTTCAATCGGTTTTAAAACTGATTTTCTTTTTTCAATTTCTTCATCACTGACAAGCAGAGATATTTTTTTATTCGGAATATCTATCAAAATTTCATCATCGTTTTGTACTGTTGCAATGCTTCCAAACTCGCTTGCCTCAGGTGAAATATGGCCTACAAAGCAACCTCTGTTTGAACCTGAAAAACGACCGTCTGTTATAAGAGCACAACTGTCACTCAGCCCCATACCCTCCAAGGATTTCATAGGACGGTACATTTCAGGCATACCCGGACCGCCTTTAGGGCCCTCATATGCAAGCACCAAAACCGTATTTTCTTTGATATCACCGTTTAAAATTGCGTCAACCGCATCGTCCTCGCTGACAAAAACTTTTGCCTTGCCCGTAAAGGTCATCAGATGATCAGGCACAGCCGCAGGCTTAACGATTGAACCACTAGGGGCTAAATTACCGTAAAGCACAGCAACACCGCCGTTATCTGCAAAAGGCTTTTCAAAACTGCGAATAACCTCTCGCCTTGATACTTTTAAAAAGGCCTTTAGATTTTCGCCCATTGCTTTGCCTGTTACGGTTATGCAATCATTATTTAAAATATTTTTAAGCTCAAGCATAACAGCGGGAACTCCCCCTGCATCATAAAAATCCACAACATCATATTCTGAAGCAGGATAAACGGATGCAATTTGCGGTGTTGTACTGCTCAAGCGGCCAAATTCGGACAATGGTAAATTGCCAAGCCCTGCCTCGTGATAAATTGCCTGCAAATGAAGAATTGCATTTGTTGAACCGCCGATTGCCATAAGCACACGAATTGCGTTTTCAAAGGCAGGCTTTGTCATAATATCCCTCGGGGTAATATTTTCATCAACAAGCTTCATGATCGCTTTGCCTGTATCAAAAGCAATTCTGCTTCTTTGGGCTGACACGGCAGGTATCATTGCACAGCCAGGAAGGGTCATTCCCAAAGCCTCGGCAATACAGCCCATTGTATTTGCCGTGCCGAGCATTGCACAGGAGCCTGCACAGGGCTCGGCTATATTTTCAATATACCTAAATTCCTGCTCGTCAATCTTGCCCTGCTTTTTCCAGCCAACCGCTTCGGTAACAATATTTCCGTCATAATGTTTACCCTTGTACTCGGCAGGATACATAGGTCCGCCGTTAAGGAAAATTGCAGGTATATTAAGCCTTGCAGCCGCCATAAGCATACCCGGTACAATTTTATCGCATGATCCCATAAGTACCATTGCGTCAAATTTATGAGCCATAACCATACATTCAACCGAGTCTGCAATAACATCTCTTGACGGCAGGCAGTATCTCATACCGATATGTCCCTCGGCAATACCGTCGCAGGGTGCAATGGTTGAAAAGGTCATTGCCGTTCCGCCGGAAGCTTCAATGCCCTTTTGCACCCGCTCACTTAAAATATTCAAATTAAAATGCCCCGGTGTTGCGTTTGTGTATGAATTAACAACTGCTACCAAAGGCTTTGATAAGACTTCGTCAGTAAATCCCATCGATTTATACAGCGCTCTTTTTAAAGCACCCTGATCGCCCTGTAAAAGTGAATTATAATATTCCATATTTTTACCTATTCAAAATCATTTGCCGCAGTAACGGGCAAAGTTGCACCGCCGTCAATGGTGAGCATTGAGCCTGTCATATAAGCCGCCTCATCGGATATAAGATAAAGCACACCTGCTGCAATTTCCTTCGTTGTTGCAAAACGGCGCATGGGTAGTTTTTTAGCCGCTTCAAGCCTAATATCGCCCTTTTGCCAACCAACATCCGTATACCCCGGTGCAATGGCAACCATACGGATGTTATAGGGTATAAGTTCCATTGCGGCATTTTTTGTAAACTTGGCAACTGCCGCTTTTGTGGGGGCATAAATTGTTGCACGGGGCCAGCAGCCGTCCACCTGATTTGACGCAAGATTAACGATAACGCCCTTTGTTTGATGTTCAATCATCTTTTTTGCAACAAATTGGGAACAAAAATAAACGCCTTTCCAGTCTATTGCGGTCATTTGGTCAAACATTTCCTCCGTGGCATCTAAAAAATATACCTCACTGCTGATACCTGCATTGTTTATCAGCACATCAATTTTGCCGAATTTCTGATCCACCTGAAAAACCATATTTTTAATTTCATCAACATTACCCATATTGGCGTAAAAGGATAGTGCATTAACGCCGTTTTCTTTTGCAGTTTTGCAAATTTCATCGGCAGAATTTTTATCGGAATGATAATTTACGGCAATATCGTGGCCGTTTTCCGCAAGGCTTAAAGCAATTTGCCTGCCTATACCCTTTGCTCCGCCTGTAATCAGCGCAACTTTTCTTTCCATTTTTCACTCTCCGAATCTGTATGTGGACATACCCTTTGTATTTGTTTGATACCAAAACAGTTCTCCACCCTCGCCATTATCGTTAATTGCAGAGGTTATAAAAAGTTCGTCCATATTCTCTCCGCCGAAAGCGCAGCAAGATATATTTTCAGCGTCAACAAAAATTTTCAAAAGCTGTTCGCCTGTTTCGGGGTTATACCTTGCAACGGCATAACCGCCCCATAAGGCAACCCACAGCATACCCTCGCAGTCTATCGTCATACCGTCGGGGCTTCCCTCATTTTCCGGCACTTTTACAGCAGTTGTTTTATTTGACAGCTTACCTGTTTTTGCATCAAAATCATATCTTGAAATACATTGAGTAGGCGTATCAATATGATACATATATTTGTTGTCACTACTAAAAGCGATTCCGTTTGGAATTGCCATTTTGTCAAACACTTCTTTAATATTTCCTTTTTCGTCTGCACAAAAAAGTGAACCGCAGACCCTTGCCTTTGGATGCGCTTGATCGGTAGCCATTGTGCCAACCCACAGCCTGCCGTTAATATCACATTTTCCGTCATTGAAACGCAAATATTCATCTAAATTAAAATCAAGAATTTTGACGCTTTCTTTCGTGTCGAGATTGATTTTAACAAGCTTATTTTGCTGAGCTGAAATGATATTGTTGTCCTTATGAAACACAATACATCCAACAGGATTTTCTGTTTCAATAGAGTCAAATTCTTTTGTAATGGGGTCAAAGGAATTGATTTTTTTACCCATAATGTCAACGAAAAACAGTTTTTTCCTGCTTTCATCCCATACAGGACCTTCGCCTAGTACAGATTTATTATTCAAAATACATTTTACTTTTTCCAAACCAAAGTTCCTCCGCTTTTTCAAATTACGTTGTACAGCCATATAAATTCATTTTAATTATACTATTTTATGCAGAAAAATAGTTAAGAAAAAGCGCTTTATTATTTAGAAATACTGCTGCTTTATCAATATCGGATTTGTATTATTAAAGTGATTTTATTACTATACTTGCTTATAAATAACAACACGGCAGGAAATCCTGTCGTGTTTTCATTATGAATAGAAAACAGGCAATTCAAACGCGTTTGAATTGCCTGCTCATCATATAACGATCCGCACAATGCCTTTCACTCCTGCTTACGAAAAGCCAGTCATACAGGATTCGCCAGCACCGGCAGCGTCGAGCCGCCATAGGGCATGGCGAGCACCTTTGCATCCTTCCCCATCGCGTGGAAGGCTTCTTCCATCGCCTCGTCGAGCGTTGCAAAGGGCTCCAAATGGATCTTGCGCACAAAATCCGCATCGAGGCTACTGACAAAGAGAATGCGGCATTTTTCCAGCACCATTGCAATCGCCGCCGCCTTATGGCCGCCGAGCTCAAATTCCCGGTTGATGTGGTCGATCATGTCGCGGCTTTTCTCATGGCCCAGCATCCACTTTTCAAACGTGGCTTCCCCTAAGCCCTCGCCCGCTGCGGCGAGCCAGACGATCACGCCGCCGTCTCGCACGGCATGCTTAGCGTTGTCAAGTGCCTTCTGTGCCTGGTAAATGTTCAGATCCTTCGGAAATCCGCCGGGCGAGGTGACGACGATATCCGCCTTTGCGGAGATTGCCACCTGATACAGTTTGTCAAGCAGCCGACAGCCCGCGCGGTGCGCCTCAATATAGTGGCCCGCCACGCAGTGGCGGATTTTTTTGTGCTCGTCAAGCACGACGTTGACGATGAAATCAATATGGACAAAGGAGCCCACCTCGTCGATGTCGATGCGCACGGGGTTCGTATCCAGGTTGCCCGCATGCGCGCGCTCATCCACCATGCGCTTGTGGTTCGCCTGGATCGCATCGTGCGTGGAAACGCCGGGCATAATGGCCTTGGAGCCGCCGCTGTAGCCCGCGAAATAATGGTATTCAATATTGCCCAGGCAAATAATCCGGTCCGCCTTTGCGACAGGGGTAAAGATGTCGACCGGCGTGCCGTTTTGGGATACGCCGAGGTGTGTGTAGTCCTTGCTCGCATTAAGGCAGGCAAAGCGGCTGAACATCTCCTCCCCCGCCGCCTTCCTCATCTCTTCCGGTGTCATTTCACGATGGATGCCCAGGGCGAAAACAATGGTGACATCCTCATCCCGCACACCGGCGAGCGCCAGCTCCTCTGCCACATGCGGCAGCACGGCGTAGGTCGGCATCGGGCGGGTGATATCGCTCGTGACGATGGCAATTTTCTCACCGGGGCGTACGATTTCGCTGAGCCGCGGCGTGCCGATCGGGTTTTGCAACGCGCGCTTGACCTCCGCCTCGCCGGTGAGGGCAGCGGGCGTTTCGTTCGGCAAGAGCACGCCGAGGAGGTTTTCGTCGGGCAGGTTATATTGCAGGGTTGTTTTATCATAGCCAAAGGATAATAGCATGGAAAAGCCCTCCTGTATCATTTCAGTTAGCGTCTGACGAGATCAAATCAATTTGATAGAGCTTAAATGTCACCTTAAAATTCTTGGGCTGCCACTGCTCGTCGTAGGAATATCGGTAAGTCATGCCGATCGCCTTCATGACCTCGCCGCTCGCCGGGTTGTTCACATCGTGCGTGGCGGTGAGAAAACGGAACCCCGCCTCCTTTGCGCGCTGCAATACGGCGCGGCATGCTTCGCTCATATAACCCTTGCGCCAAGCCTCTTTGCGCAGGCCGTAGCCGAGGTCGGCGCAGCATTTTCCTTCGTCGATGCCGTTGAGCGACACATAACCGATCACCGTTTGGGACGTTTTCTCTACGATCGCATAACGGTAGGCGATCTTTTTTTCATACTCCGGAAGGATAGTGTGCGCCAGATATGCCCTGGCCTCATCCATCGAGCGCAGCGGAAACCACGGCAGAAAAGTGTTGACCTCCAAATCGCTGTAAATCCGGAATACATCCTCCAGGTCATCGTGTTGAAATTTTCGCAGGATGAGTCGCTCCGTTTCCAGCCGCGGCGTATTTTCCTGTTTTAACACCCCGAACAACACCCTTTTCTGATTTCTATACGATCTTTTTACACGTCTCCATTCTAAATCAAAACAGGCGGGGTTTACAAGCCCCGCCCGTTCCAAAAATCATCCGATTTAGGAATGCTTCTGCGCGCGCTCATAAGCGCCCTCCATCGCGGCCACCAGCGCGAGTTTTTTGCCGGACATAAAACGCACCATCGCGCCGCCTGCCGTACAGACGTAATCAATTTTGGAAATATCCGCAAGCTTTGTGGCAGAGCTGACCGTGTCGCCCCCGCCGATGACGGAATAGCCGGGCGCGTTGGCCACGGCGTTCCAAATGGCGCGCGTGCCCGTTTCAAACAGCGGGTTTTCATACACGCCCGCCGGGCCGTTGGCAAAAATCGTGCCCGCTTGGGCGATGACCGCGCTGTAGGCCGCGATCGTCTTTGCGCCAAGGTCGCAGAAGGATATCTCCGCGGGCAGGGCTTCCACCTTGATCTCTTCGCGCTTACCGTCCCGCTCGAAGGCGAGATCCATCGGCAGCTCGAACACGTCGGGGAAGCGGCTGAGCAGCCCCTTCGCCTGATCGACGAAGCACCACAGGTCGCGGGCCTTGAGGAACTCCTCCGTCGTATTGCCAAGCTTTACGCCCTGTGCAAGCAGCATCACCTGCCCAGTCACGCCGCAGGCAAGGATTTTATCCGCCGTGCCGTTGGTGCACACAGCCTCCATCATGCCAAAGGCGTCGGAAATCTTCGCGCCGCCGAGCACGAAAACCGCGGGCTTTTGGGCCCCATGCAAAACGTTATAGAGCGCCTTGTATTCATCAAAGAGCAGAAAGCCGGCCGCCGTGGGCAGCACCTGCTGAAAAGCGGTCATGCTCGGGCAGTTGCGATGCGCGGCAGAGAACGCGTCGTTGACATAGAGGTCAAACAGCGGCGCAAGCGTGCGCACAAGCCAGGTATCGAGCATTTCACAGGGCTGGAGCTTGACTTCCTTTTCAAAGCCGCTGATCTCCTCGCAAAGATAGCGCAGGTTGCCGAGCAGGATGCACTCCCCCTCCCGCAGCGCGTTGACCGCTTCGCATGCGGCGGGGCCGCACACGTCGTCGATATATTTGACCTCGCGCCCGGAGAGGATGGTGAGCTTCTCCGCGTGCTCTTTGAGCGGGATCAGATTTTGATAATCGAGCGTATCGCCCTGATGGGCGATGATCGCCACCTTCGCGCCGCCGTCGAGCAGGTAGCACAGCGTCGGCAGGCTCTTTTTTATGCGATTATCATTGACGATCCGTTTTGTCTGCGGGTCGATGGGCGAATTGATATCAAGGCGCAGCAGCACCCGCTTGCCTGCTACGTCCATGCCGTTCAGCGGCGTCATTTTTACTTCCATTTTCCAATCCCCAAATAACGGTTTGTTTCAGCCGTGCCGGCTTCGCGGTTTGTCTGCATCCCCATGCAGGCGCGCACGCCATCCATCGTTTCCGGGATAGTCACGCTCTCCTGCGGAATGTTGATGGCAAACATGATATCGTCGCCGGTTTCCACGATGCTATCCTCCCACAGGGCGATCTCATACATATCGCCGCGCGGGTTACCGAGGTCGCGCGCATATTTGAAGAGCGACGCGTTGCCGAGGAAGCCCTCGTCCGTGGATACAACGCGGATACGCGGGTGGTCGTTGAACGCCTTGAGCGCCATTTCCTTTGTAATCTTCTCCTTGCCGTGCGCGACGACCGTGATGATGTGGCCGTGCGTCACCGGCGTGTGGATGAGAATACCCGTGGCCGCCACGTGCGGCATGATGGTCATGAGGTCAACGGCCTGATGGCTCGGCGCCTTATCGATGCGCAGGGCATTGGTCAGCCCTCTGTGATAATCGCCGGGGTCCGCCACGCGGCGCACGATCGTGATCGCCACGCGCTCCATGCCATAGGCGCGGTCCAGGCAATCCACCGCGCGGATCAGGCCGGTGGTGTTGCAGCTCGTCAGCTTCAAAAACTGCTTCTCCACGCCCTTTTCAAAGTTTGCGTAGCCGTGGAAAAACACGTCGGCCACGTCGTTTTTTTCGCCGCCCTGGAAGATGGCCTTTTTGCCATACTGCTCATAGAGCGCGCGGTTTTTCGCGCCCACGCCTGCGTTGGTCGCGTCGAGCAGCACATCGCACTGCTGAATGAGATCCGTAATCGTGCCGGAAACCGGGATGCCGAGCGCGTCGAATTCCGCGCGATGATCCTCCATAGAGAGATAGAGGGCATAGGGCATCCCCTTCTCCTTGAGCGCGCGGATGGCGAGGGTGGGAGCCACGTCCGCCACGCCGACGAGTTCCATATCACCCTGTAGAGCGACTCCGTCCGCAAGCCGCTGGCCAATGGTGCCATAGCCCACGACGCCGACTTTTACTTTATCCATAGAAAAATACCTCCTTCTGATATGTAAACGTTTGCGCCAATATGATAGCACAAGCCCGCCATGATGACAAGCAAGGATTTTAAATAATTTCCCTCCTGCGGCGCTCTCTTCGCCGATTTTACAAACGAAGGCCCTTCACATCCTTGACCCGGGAGAGGATGACCCGGCTGCTCACGCGCACAACGCCGGGCAGGCCGTCGATTTCGCGCAGAAGCGATTCCAACTCCTCCTGCGATGCGGCAACGGCATGCACATGCAGGCAGCAGTTCCCGCTCATGCGATAAATCTGCGTAATGGTCTCATTGCGGCAAAGCCGCTCTTCAATCTCCTGCAAACGCGCGGGCTCCGCCTCGATTTCAAAATAGCAGGAAACCGCTCCGCTGATTTTTTGCGGGTTAATAATCGTGGTATACTCTTCAATAATCCCCTTTTTTTCCAGCGCATCGATGCGGGCCTTCACGGCAACACGCGATATGCCGATTCTTTCCCCGATCTCGGAATAGCTGTAGCGTGCGTTTTCAATCAGCAGGGTTAATATTTTCTGATCCAGCCTGTCAAGTTGATCCAGATACATGCGCATCGCTCCCTTTTCTTGTCAATGATTCATTGATTAATCACATAGTATAACACAGTTCTCTTTTAACCACAAATAGAAATATCAAATTTGACGTTTGTTAATATATATGCTATTATTATAAATAATATGTAATCTGTATATTTCATAACGGACGTGAAGCGAATGCAGCAAGATCTGACTACAGGGAATATCACCGGCAGGCTTTTACAGTTTGCGCTACCGATGATGCTCGGCAATCTGCTCCAGCAGCTCTATAATGTGGCGGACACCCTGATCGTAGGCCGTTTTCTGGGCGCGGACGCGCTCGCCGCGGTCGGCTCCTCCTATACGCTGATGACCTTTCTGACGTCGGTCCTGCTGGGCCTCTGCATGGGCAGCGGCGCCGTTTTCTCCATTCAGTTTGGCAGGCATGACACAGAGCGGCTAAAACACAGCGTTTCCCTTTCCTTTCTCTTAATTGCCGCCGTCACTTTTCTATTGAACGCAGGGGCGCTTTGCGGGCTGAATGGGATTATCCGCCTGCTCCGGGTGCCGGCGCAGGTGACGGGGCTGATGAAAGGCTACCTAAAAATCATCTTCTGGGGGATCGGCGCCACGTTCTGCTACAACTTCTTCGCCTGCCTGCTGCGTTCCATCGGAAATTCTACGATCCCACTCCTATTTCTAGGGGGAGCCGCCATCCTCAACATCGCGCTTGATCTGCTCTTTGTCCTTCAATTCCACTGGGGCGTTCGAGGCGCGGCGGCGGCCACCGTGATCGCGCAGGCGCTCTCCGGGGCGGGGCTTGCCGTTTACACGCTGACCGCCTTTCCCCAGCTGCGTGTATCAAAACGCCATTTGAAATGGGATAGGGTGATCCTGCGCGATATTGCGAGCCTATCGCTTCTGACCTGTGTCCAGCAATCCATCATGAATTTCGGTATTCTGATGGTGCAGGGGCTGGTCAACAGCTTCGGCCCGGTTATTATGGCAGCCTTCGCCGCCGCAGTAAAAATCGACTCCTTTGCCTATATGCCCGTGCAGGATTTTGGGAACGCCTTCTCCACCTTCATTGCCCAAAACTACGGCGCAGGCGAAAAGGAGCGCATTCGAAAGGGAATCCGCAGCGCGGCGGCCTGCTCCATGGTGTTTTGCCTTGCAGTCAGCGCAGCGGTCTGCCTCCTGGCCCGCCCGCTGATGGGGCTGTTTGTCTCCCCCGCGGAGACGCAGATTATCGCCGCCGGGATGCGCTATCTGCGGATCGAAGCGTCCTTTTATTGCGGCATCGGCCTTTTATTCCTACTCTATGGTTTTTACCGAGCGATCCAAAAGCCCGGCGTTTCCGTTGTGTTGACGGTGATCTCCCTCGGCACGCGGGTTGCGCTCGCCTATGCGCTCTCCGCCATCCCATCAATCGGCGTGACGGGGATCTGGGTCTCCGTTCCGATCGGATGGCTGCTCGCGGATTTAGCCGGAATCTTTTTCTATCCCTTCCTTTCGCGCAGGGCGCGGAAAAACGCTTCCCCCGCGCTGTATCGATAGAATCGGCGCGTTCAAACCAGCCTACTTCCATCAATTCGTTCATTGCCGCCGGAATTTTGCGGAATTTTTTGTAATTTCCGCTTGTTCCGGCGGTAAAGTTATGCTATGATGATTTTAGTCATGCAAACGTTTACGATAAAAGAGGAGGTACCCTATGAAACAGCTCAATATCGGCATCATCGGCGCCGGGCGGATCGGCAAGCTCCACGCGCAGTCCATTACATACGCCGTGCCCGCTGCGCGCGTTTACGGCATCACGGACGTCCGCACAGATGGGCTACCGGAGCTCAAAGAGAAGTTCGGCATTGAAAAAATTTATGCATCCATAGACGACATGCTCGCGGACGATCAAATCGACGCGGTGCTCGTCTGTTCCTCCACGGATACGCACGCGGATATTGCCATCCAGGCGGCCAAGGCGGGGAAGCACATCTTTTGCGAAAAGCCCGTGGACCTCACGCCCGAAAAGGTGGAGGCCGTGCTCAAAGCAGTCGAACAAGCGGGCGTCAAATTGCAGGTGGGCTTCAACCGCCGCTTTGACCACAACTTTGCGCGTCTGCGCGAGCTGGTCGATCAGGAGAAGATCGGTAAACTGGAGCTTGTCAAGATCACCTCCCGCGACCCGGAGCCGCCACCCGCGGAATACGCGGCGAGCTCGGGCGGCATGTTCCTCGATATGACGATCCATGATTTCGATATGGCGCGCTTTCTGGCGGGCAGCGATATCGAATCGCTCTATGTGCAGGCCGCCTGCCTCGTGGATCCCGCCATCGGGGAGGCGGGCGACGTGGATTCCGCCGTTATCACCCTGAAATTCAAAAACGGCGCGCTCGGCGTGATCGACAACAGCCGCCGCGCGGCCTACGGCTACGACCAGCGCATCGAGGTATTCGGCTCCAAGGGCGCGGCGCAGGCGCAGAACGACACGCCCACCACCGTTACGCTCGCCACGCAGAATGGCGTGATGGGCGACAAACCGCTCTATTTCTTCTTGGAGCGGTACATGCAATCCTTCCGCGATGAGATGATCGCGTTTGTGGACGCGGTGCTTTACGACCTGCCTACGCCCACAACGGGGGAAGATGGGCTGCAATCCATCCTCGTCGGTCTCGCGGCGAAGAAGAGCGTGGCGGAAGGCCGGCCGGTGGAGCTGTGCGAAGTATACGGTGAATAATGTCCTGCAAAAATCTCTGTTTGTATCATCTAAAATCTAATCTCTGCAATCTGTAATCGGAGGTTTTATTATGCATATCAAAGGCCCGAAAGAATATCCGTTCGGCTATACGCCAATTACCACAATGGGCGATCAGGAGCAGAACACGCGCATGGATTTTGGCCTGCTGCGCCTCGCGCCCGGTCAGCGTTTTACCGAAGCGCAGCATCTGGAGCGCGCCTATTTGCTCATTCACGGCGAGGTCACCCTCGAATGGGATGGCGAAAAGCAGACGGTCTCGCGCGAAAACTGCTTTGATTTCTCCCCTTGGGTGCTGCATGTGCCAAACGACGTGGAAGTGACCATCACCGCGGGGGCGGACAGCGAATTGACCGTTCACCGCACCGATAACGAAACCATGTTTGACGCGAGGCTCTACACCCCGGAGGAATGCGCCAGCGAGGAGCGCGGCAAGGGCACAATGCGGGAGGCCTCCACGCGGATTGTGCGCACGGTGTTCGATCATTCCAATGCGCCGTATGCCAACCTGGTGGTGGGCGAGGTAATCGGCTTCCCCGGCAAGTGGTCGAGCTACCCGCCGCACTGGCACCCGCAGCCGGAGATCTATTTTTACCGCTTTCTGCCGGAAAACGGCTACGGCTTCGCGGAGCTCTCGGAGGACGTGGTCAAAACGCACAACAATAGCACAGTGCTGATCACCAAAAAAGAGACGCATCCGCAGACTACCGCGCCGGGCTACGCGATGTGGTACCTATGGGTGATCCGCCACCTGGAGAACGACCCGTATATCACGCCGACCTTCCTCCCGGAGCACCTGTGGGTGACAGAGCCGGGCGCGGAGATGTGGCCCCCTGAAAAATGACAAAAAGGAAAGCGCCGAGACGATTCGAGACGATTCCCTTCGCTTCCCTTTCCCTTCACTTAAAACAGAGGTGATCTTATCATGAAGCTAACCATGGCGCAGGCCCTTGTGAAATTTCTCGATAACCAGTACGTCTGCTTCGACGGGCGGGAGGAGAAATTTGTAAACGGCGTGTTCGGCATTTTCGGCCACGGCTGCGTGGTCGGCATCGGGCAGGCGCTCGAGCAGGGCGGCCACAGCCTCACCTATTACCAGGGCCACAACGAGCAGGGCATGGCGCACGCCGCCATGGCCTATGCAAAGCAGAACCGCAGGCGCAAAATTATTGCCTGCACCTCCTCCATCGGCCCCGGCGCGCTGAATATGGTCACCGCCGCCGGCACGGCCACGGCCAACCGTATCCCGCTGCTGCTCCTGCCGGGCGATACCTTTGCCTGCCGCCAGCCGGACCCTGTGCTCCAGCAGATTGAGCAGACGGGCTGCTATGAGACCACTGCCAACGACGCGTTCCGCGCCGTGTGCAAATATTGGGACCGCATCGCCCGCCCCGAGCAGCTCATGACGGCGGCGATCAACGCAATGCGTGTGCTCACGGACCCGGCCGAGACGGGCGCAGTCTGCCTTGCCATGCCGCAGGATGTGGAGGGCGAAGCGTTCGACTACCCCGATTACTTCCTGCAAAAGCGCGTGTGGTATCTGGACCGCCGCCTCCCCGTTGCCCGGGAAATCGAAGCGGCGGTAAAGCTGATCGCAAACGCAAAGCGTCCCCTGCTCATCGCGGGCGGCGGCGTGACCTACAGCGAGGCGGAGGATGCGCTGCTCGCGTTCGCCGAGCGCTTCTCCATCCCCATCGGGGAGACGCAAGCGGGCAAGGGCCAGCTCCCGTGGGACCACCCGCTCAACCTAGGCGGCATCGGCGTGACGGGCGGCGCGGCGGCAAACGCGCTCGCCAAGGAGGCCGATCTCGTCATCGCAGTGGGCAGCAGGTTGACGGATTTCACCACCGCCTCCAAATGGGGCTTTCAGCACCCGGATGTGAAGCTGCTCGGCGTCAACGTCTGCGCTTTCGACGCATTGAAGATGGATGCGCAAACGGTCATCGCGGACGCGAAGGAAACGCTCTCCGCCCTCCTCCCCGCCCTGGCGGAAACGGGCTATCAGGCACAGTGGGGCGGGCGAATCCGGGAAGTGAAGGATGCATTCACTGCGGAGGTCGACCGCCAGTATGCCGTTGATCTGCCGGAGGGCCTTTCCCAGACGCGCGCGCTTGGGGAAATCAACCGGACGATCGCGCAGGATTCCATCATCGTCGGCTCTTCGGGCAGCCTGCCGGGCTGTTTGCAGCGGCTGTGGCGACCGGGCGCAAAGCACACCTACCATCTGGAATACGGCTTCTCCTGCATGGGCTACGAGATCTGCGGCGCGCTGGGCGTGAAGCTCGCGGAACCGGAAAAAGAGGTTTACGCCATGGTGGGCGACGGCAGCTTTCTGATGCTGCACAGCGAGCTTTACACCGCCGTGCAGGAGGGCGCGAAGATCAACGTTCTGCTCTTTGACAACACGGGCTGGGGCTGCATCGAAAACCTGCAAAACGAGCAGGGCACCGAAACCTTTGGCACGCGCTTTACGCGCCGCAACCCGGAAACAGGCCTGCTCGACGGGGCTGTTGTGCCCATTGACTTTGCCAAGTGCGCGGCGGGCTACGGCTGCAAAACCTACACGGCCACAAATGTGGAGGAGCTGCGCGCGGCGCTGGCGGACGCAAAACGGCAGACCGTGCCGACGCTCATCGACATCAAGGTTGTCCACGGCAGCATGAGCCATGGGTACGACGCATGGTGGCGCGTGGGCGTGGCGGAGGTTTCCGCAAGCGAAACCGTGCAAAAGGCCTACGGCGCGATGCAGGAAAACATCAAAAAAGCGCGGTTATATTAAACATACAATAAAGAGGGGTTGTATACCAATGCTGGACGCAAACAAAGTCCGCCTGGCCATCGCGCCGATCGCGTGGACGAACGACGACCTGCCCGACCTCGGCGCGGAGAATACCTTTGAGCAGTGCATCAGCGAGATGGCGCTCAGCGGTTTTACCGGCAGCGAGATCGGCAACAAATATCCAAAAGATGTCGAAACACTCAAGCAGAAGCTTGCAATCCGCGGGCTGCAAATCTGCAACGCCTGGTTCTCCTCCACCCTGCTCTCCGAGGGATATGACGCGACGATCAAAGCTTTCATCGAGCACCGCGATTTTCTCCACGCGCTGGGCGCAAAGGTGATCGGAGCCTCTGAGCAGGGCAACAGCATCCAGGGCAAGCCCGTGAGCATCTTTGGCGACAAGCCGGTTTATTCCGAGGAGGAATGGGCGCTCGTCGCGCGCGGCTTCAACGAGATGGGCCGGCTCGCGCGGGAAAAGGATATGATATTCACTGTGCACCACCACATGGGCACGGGCGTGCAGACCGAAGAAGAGATCGACCGGCTGATGGAGCTGACCGATCCGAATTTGGTCTACCTGCTCTATGACACGGGCCACCTCGCCTTCTCCGGCGAGGATGCGCTGCGGGTGCTCCGGAAATATGCGAAGCGCGTCAAGCACGTGCACCTCAAGAGCGTGCGCAACGACGTGGTGGCAAAGGCAAAAGCCGGGGGCTACTCCTTCCTCGACGCGGTGCGCGCAGGCGCGTTCACGGTGCCGGGCGACGGCGATTTCGACTTCCAGCCGGTGTTCGACATCCTCGCGGAGAATGGATACGAGGGCTGGGTGGTCGTGGAGGCCGAGCAGGACCCGGCAAAGGCGAACCCGTTTGAATACGCCGTGATGGCGAGGGAGTATATCCGCAGGACGGAGGGGTTGTAAGCCACAGAAGAAAATACCATCAAACGATGCCCGGCGCGGTTCATGGTGAACCGCGCCGGGCATTTGCCTTTGTTGAACTTTATGCTTTAAAAACGATTTCCGGTCTCATCTTCGATATACACAACATAAGTCCATTCCTTGTAATAACGGCTCCACATATAATTAATCGAATAGCTTTTTCCACTTTCCATTCTTTGAAAACGGTCTTCACTTAACCGAATCCTCTGCTCTCCGACCATGACATAATATTTCCCATCCTCTGCAATTTTTCGTGATCCGTCCGGAATCTCTTTCGTAGAATGGAACCCCTGTGAAAACGCAAAAACAGAGAAGCAGGTGAACGAAACGGCCAGCACAGTTCCGATAGAAAGCACCTTCTTCAATGCACCTTTTGGTTTGATATCGTTTATGCCGCATAAATAGAGCAGCCGTATCCAGAGCAACACCTCGATCGGGATTACGATAAGACCAAGATTGGCTATCACCGCAATGATTTCCGTTAGGTAAAAAGCGGTTTCCTCAAACACGCCGAAAGCGACGCCGAGCAGGGCGAGTACTTCCACGGCGCAGGAAGCGATCAGTGCGATCGACATCTTTTGTTTTTCCTTGAGATAATTCATTTCCTCGTTCACTAAACCATTCCTCCATCCCCAACAAGCCTATCAAATAGCCGCTCATTTAGCCTGCCGCAGAACACTTAAAACTGATTGCCCTCTTTATCTTCAATAAATTGAACATCCGACCAGCCAGTGAAGAAACGATTCCAATTGTAGTCAATCACATATAACTCGCCTTCCTTGATCCGGTTATACTGTTCTTCCGTCACCTTAAGCTTTTGTTTTTGACTACCTGCAATAATATAATATTTTCCATTCGTCTCAAGCTTTTTTACACCATTCACAAATTCCATATTAGAATGTACGCTCTGTGAAAACACAAAACCAGAAAAAATCGTAAACAGGAGCGAAAATACGACAAATACTGATAACGCTTTGGAGAATTTCGACTTCGCTTGCAAGCCTTCTTTTTTGCACAGGCGGATCAGCCGCAGCCAGATAAACAACTCAAGGGGAATGATCAGCATGCCAATCCACACGATAACTGCCAAACACTCATGCAGATAAAACGCCGTCTCCTGAAACAATCCGCCCGCGACCCCCAGCAGGGACAGCACTACTGCGGCACAGGAAACGATCAGCGCGATCGACATCTTTTGTTTTTCCTTGAGATAATTCATTTCCATCTAGAAACCTCCCCCCAACGCCTCGGCTTTTTTAACGCATTCATACGCGTCGATAATTCCTCCCGACATCACTTGATTTTGTAGTGCATTCAGCTTTTTCGTACCCGCTTTCAGCACGGCTGCGATCTCCGCCGCATTCAATGCGGGGTTGGCGCTTTTCACCAAGGCCGCAATCCCGGTGACGCAGGCGGCGGCAGCGGAGGAGCCGCCGCTGTAGATAACGCTGCCGTCCGGCGTTAAGCCCAGGATATCCTTGCCTGGCGCGGCGACGTCGGCCTCCCGCCCGTAACCTGAGAGCTCACAGATATTTCCCCGGTTGTCTGCCGCCGCAACACACAACACGTTCTCCAGAACAAAACAGGCCGGGTAGACGGGCGTTCGCGCCAAATCAGCGTCATATTTTCCGGCGGAACAGACAAACAGGATATCGCCGTATCGTTTCATAACCGCTTCCAATTTTGCATTGTAGTTTGTTGAATCCCAACTGCAATTGATGATCCGCACGCCGAGCGCATGCGCGTATTCGATTGCCGCGATCGCATCGTTGAGGTCGCCCGAAGAGCCGCTCATGAATTTCAGCGGCACGATGGTCACGCCGGGCGCAATTCCGGCCATAGGGGAACCCTCCGCGTGGGAGGCCGCAATGATGCTCGCAAGATAGGTGCCGTGATGGTCGTGGAGATAGCTCCCAAAAACAGATGCGCTGCCGCCGAAGAAATCCCAGCCATGGAGGTCGTCGATATAACCGTTCTGGTCGTCGTCGCGCCCATTTTGCTTTTCGCCGGGGTTTTCATAAATGCTGGCTGAAAGCGCCGGGCTTTCAATCTGGATCCCGGTATCCAGAATGCCTACGAGCACTTCCGGCGTGCCTTTTGTGATGTCCCAAGCTTTCAAAATATTGAGATCCACTTTGCTGCGGCCCTTTGATCCCTCGATTGCCTGCCCGCGATTCCTGAGCGCCCATTGCCGCTCAAAGGAAGCGGGCAAATTGGATAGGGCGCTTTTCTGATGCTGCGTTATTAAAATCGCTATGGCAATGATGCCTACCATGCACAACACGGCAATGGCCGCTGTTATGATGTGTTTTCTACGTTTTGTCATGGAAAACCAGCCGCCTATCTCCCCTCAATCACTTTATAATCTACACATTTAAAGCATCTTGAAGCTGGATTGACTCACGAAATCCGAAACCAAAATCTATACCTACCCCGCCTTCCCCTACTCCGATTGATACGCCTCCGCCTGTTACCGTAAACACACCATGCCCATATTTTGATTCTATGCGGGCCGAGAGATCTCTTCTGGAATTTTGGAATACCGTACAGGCAGCGTACCCGGATGAAATCAGATCGAAGCCCAAGCCGTGAACTGCTCTTTGCCAAAAGGTGAAGATTAACCCTTTGTTTGGAACGACCTCCATCTCCCCTTTACGAATTGAGCTTCCATTAATGCCCGTCAATACCACTTCACACGTCTCAGCCATGGAGTCCATATCGCAGCCCCAGGAGATCCCTATCTTATCCTTTAAAAATGTTACAGATGGATGTCCATTCCACTGAAAACCAATATGCACAAAATAAGAAACCGGTTTTTTGGTTTCCGCCCGGTTATCGTAGATTACCCAAGCATATTTTAAAGTGGATGTGCTGATGGTGGAGGTTGTGACTTGGTCCTCCTGCTTCACCTGTTCCGGGCTTTGATAATCTGATTGCTGCTCCATCGCCATTCTCAATAGCTTGATTTCTTCATCATTTTTTCCATAATATTCTGCCAGTTCCTCATTTGTCAAAGCCCGCATGCTTGTAATCATCTGCCGATTCATCATTATATCTTCTTCACTGAAGCCGATGCATCGCAACTGCTCATCCGTAGCATTTACCAGCAATTCCATCATGCTCAATTCATCAATTGGGCTGACAACTGTTTGGAGCGATACCGATTCGGGGCAAGTTTTGATTTTAGAGGCTAACTCCAATTTCTGCGCATCCTTCATCGTATGCAATAAATTTTGGGGATATCCGAAATCAACCATTATCCGCTCCGCGTCCTTCACCGCTAAAACCGCATAGCATCGTTCTGCATCGAAGCCATAAGCCGCCAGCAGAGATGATGCGAGCACAAGGAGCGAACATCCGACACATGCAATTGCTTTCCACCATTTTTTATGCCTTCCCAACCCAATCTCTCCATTTTTAAATATTTATTTACCTAGAAATCCATCTCTTTCCCCAAATCCATATGATTTTTACCCTGTATTTGATGATAATGTATGATTATAGTATATAAAACTGGATTGTTTTGTCAAGGCTGTTTTCCTCTTATCCTCCCTTTTTCCATTTGAGCCTAGGCGGCGAACGCTTGCATTCCCAACACAATTGCGATAAACTAAACAAGCAACCAGAACGGTTCCAAAAGAGAAACAGAAAACGAAAAAACAATGAGGTGACAATTTGAACCCCGGAGACTGTAAAAACAAAACCTGCAACCACTATGAAACCTATCTGCAAATTTTGCGCGCGGAGCTCGTGCCAGCATTGGGCTGCACGGAGCCAATTGCAATCGCCTATGCCGCTGCCGTGGCGCGCAGGGTGCTGGGCGAAATGCCCAAGCGCATCATCGCCGCTTGCAGCAGCAACATCATCAAAAACGTGAAGAGCGTGATCGTGCCCACCACCGGCGACCTGCGCGGCATTGAGGCAAGCGCGATCCTGGGCGCGGTTGCGGGCCGCGCGGACCGTGAACTGGAGGTGCTCTCCTGCGTGCAGCCGGAGGATGTGGAGCAGACGCGCCGCCTGCTGGAAAGCGGTATGTGCAAAACAGAATTGCTGCGCAGCGATTCCTGCCTGCATATCCGTATCACAGCGGAGAGTGAAGCGCACACGGCGATGGTTGAAATCCGGGATGAGCACACCCGCATCATCCGCGTAGAGCGCGACAGCGAGCCGCTCTATACGGCACAGCCCGATGAGCAGAAAGACGCCTGTGCGGACTATCAATCGCTCAACGTGGCGGATATTTATGCGTTTGCACGCACGGTGCAAATCGAAGAAGTCCAGGAAATCCTGGATCGCCAGATCACTTACAATCTCAAAATCGCTGAGGAGGGGCTTGCGCATTGTTACGGTGCGAGCGTGGGTGTGACACTGCTGAAAAGCTACGGCGATGATATTAAAAATGTGGCGCGCGCCTTCCCCGCCGCCGGGAGCGACGCGCGCATGAGCGGCTGCGTGCTGCCGGTGGTGATCAATTCCGGCAGCGGCAATCAGGGCATGACGGCCTCGCTGCCCGTGATTAAATATGCCCAGCACATCGGCGCAACGCGGGAGCAGCTTTACCGCGCGCTTGTGCTAAGCAACTTGATTGCCATTCACCAAAAAACGGGCCTCGGCCGCCTCTCCGCCTACTGCGGGGCGGTCAGCGCGGCAGTGGGCAGCGGGGCAGCAATCACCTACCTCTACGGCGGCTCCTACGAGGCCGTTTGCGATACGATCACCAACACGATCGCCAATGTTTCCGGCATTGTGTGCGACGGCGCGAAACCCTCCTGCGCGGCCAAAATTGCCTCCGCAGTGGATGCGGCGATCCTAGGCCACTGCATGGCGCTGCAAAACCGCAGCTTCCGGCCCGGAGACGGAATTGTCCGCGGAGATGTGGAGGATACCATCCGGGGCGTTGGCCGGATTGGGCGCGATGGAATGCGCGAAACGGACGAGGAAATTTTGAATATTATGCTGGAGAAGATTAGCTGACTGCAACCTTCTCTTCTCCAACAAAATCATACGATTGCAACAAGGAGGCTGCTTCTATGCTCTTTCTCTGGTACCCTAAATGCACCACCTGCCAAAAAGCAAAACAGTGGCTAGACGAACACGAAATCCCCTATGAAACGCGGGATATTAAGCTACAAAATCCCACGGAAGCCGAGCTACGGGAATGGTTGCAAACAAGCAATCTTCCCCTCAAGCGCTTTTTCAACACGAGCGGACTTGCCTACAGGGCGCTCGCCTTGAAAGATAAGCTGCCGGACATGGCGCAGGATGAGCAGCTGGAGTTGCTTGCAGCGGATGGCATGCTCGTCAAGCGCCCCATTCTAATAGGAAAAGATTTTGTGCTCGCCGGCTTCCGGCCGGCCGAGTGGGAAACGGCGTTCCAACACAGCAAGGAATAGATGCGGCTTAGGGCTTGCTGAACTATCCCAAAACATAGAAAAACGCACCTGCGAATGGAGCCTTAAAGGCCCCTTCAAGGTGCGTTTTTTGGTATGACTATGTGGCGCAGCCCCTATAAAGCGCTCTGCCAAACCTTTCTATTCCCCCAGCTTCATCGCGCTTTCCTGCACACGCATTTCCCGCAGGACGCTCAGGCCCATCGGTATGGCCAGCAGAAAAGTGGCAATATCGGCGACCGGCTGGCTGCACTCAATTCCTCGCAGGCCGAAAACCGGCGTGAGAATCAGCAGAGCAGGCAGCATGAAAAGGCCTTGACGCGCCATTGCGAGCACTGTAGCCTTCGCGGCCTTGCCAATCGTTTGCAGCATCATATTATTAAGGATAATCCAACCGTTAAGCGGGAAGGTCAAGCATTGAAAGCGAAGCGCCGCAGCGCCAATTTCGATCACCGCAGGATCATCGCGAAAAAGCGCAATAATCTGCGGCGCATAAACAAGGCCTATTCCGGCGATCAAAAGGAGCACAGCAGTCGCCACACGGATGCAAAACCAAAAGGCTCTGCGAACGCGCCCATAAAGCTGCGCGCCATAGTTAAAGCCGCACACCGGCTGGAAGCCCTGCCCGAATCCAATCAACGCGGAGCCTGCGAACATCCCGACGCGCGACACAATCGACATCGCTGCAATCGCCGCATCGCCAAACGGGCCCGCCGCCAAATTCAGGCACATCGTTGCCACGCTCGCCAATCCCTGCCGCCAGAAAGAAGGCAGGCCGCCGCGCAGGATCTCCCGGTAAAAGGCCCATTTCGGTGTAAAATCCCTCCAGCGGATGCGGATATTCCCGCGCCTTGAGGAAGCATAAAGCAGAATGCAAAAGCTGATAAACTGGCTGATGATTGTAGCAATTGCAGCGCCGCTCACACCGAGGCGGAAGGTGAAGATGAATAACGGATCCAGCGCAATATTAAGCACCGCTCCGCTGATGACCCCTACCATCGCATACATGGCACTGCCTTGGAAACGCAGTTGGTTATTGAGCACAAAGGTGGCTGTCATATAAGGCGCGCCAAGAAGGATATAAGCCGCGTAACCACGTGCATAGGGCAAGATCGTCGGAGTGGCGCCCAAGATCCGCACCAGCGGGTCAAGGAAGATCAGCCCCAGCACGCTCACGCCCGCACCAAAAAACAGCGCTGAGAAAAAGCCGGTGGATACCATGCGCGAGGCGTTTTCCATATCCTGCCGCCCCAACGCGCGTGAAACATAGTTGCCCGACCCATGGCCGAAGGTAAAGCCAATCGCCTGAATCACCGCCATTAGGGAAAACACCACGCCCACCGCACCCGTGGCGCTCGTGCCGATGCGGCCGACGAAAAAGGTATCCGCCATATTATAAAAAGAGGTCACCAACATGCTGATGATCGTAGGCACCGCAAGCGTGCAGACGAGCTTTTTCACCGGTGTCTGCGTCATACGGTTAAATCTTTCCTGTGTGGTTTCTTCTCGTTTCACGCGTTTACACATCCCCATCATTTCTGAAGAATATAGTATAATGCAGGTTAAAGAGGATGTCAAACCATGCAGCGCTACTGGCTGCCGGCTATTTTTTGTGCCCCTATCGCAGATTAACCGCCAGATAAATAGATTCCCTATTTCATCGGCAGCGTTTTTATGATAGGAATCTCCCCCTCCCCATTGAGCTCCGTCATATGCTTCCAGAACCGCTTCTGCATATGGGTCATCCGGCATTTCGGGTTATATCGCCCTTCGATGGCAATCGTATCGTAAAATAGCTTCCACAGCGCACGGAACCTGCGTTCCTCCTCTCCCGCTTTCGGCTGTTCATAACCGTCTACCGGAACAATTGCGTACCGCCCCTGCGTAGAAACCAACGCAGCACCGTGCGTTTCGTCAAAAATCAAAAAGGATTCACATGGATACCGGTCGCAAAAATGCGGCGCGATCAGCGGCAAGATGAAATTCTTCGGCTCAATCACAGCGGACATCGCGCCATTGTCCCCAATCGAGAAGCGCACAAACTGTTTGAACTGGTGCGCCTCGTTCGTCAGCTTCTGCACAGCGCGGGTCAGCTCGTTTACCGTATCATCCGCGAGCATGGAGAGCGCTCTTCTTCCATAGCGCATCGCAAGGCGCGTAAAATCAAGCAGTAAAAGCTCCTTTTGCTCGTGGCAGGAGTAATAACCGAGCTCCACCAATCGGTAGGATTCATCGGAGGCTTTCCGGCGAAGCCCCGCTTCCACGCGACGCGCCTTCGAAAGCTCTGTCTGCACCGCGCGCGGCGGGTAGAGTGTTAATTGCCCCATACCTTCCGGTTGAATGGAAACAGGGCGTTCCTTTTTCTCGAAACTCTCAAAAATGCAGCACAGCAGTCCTTCAAAGGAACCATCATAGCAGTAGGCTACATTTGCCCGGTCAGGCATTTCATCACATCCTCCCTTGTGACCTCGTGTTGAAACAGGCTCAACTGCTCCGGCTCATCCGAAAGCGTCGGTAGCATTTGCCGGGAGCGCTCCGACAGCATCGATTGCAGCACCCGATCGGGTGTTACTTTGAGTCCCTCCGCCATGCGCCCATTGCAGGTCACAAAAAACTGCGCGCGCTTTAACACAACGCCGATCTTTTTCAGCCCCGCAAAATCGAGCCTGCCAACGCGGCGGGCGGCAACAATCCGCTTGGCGCTTTTGACGCCGATGCCGGGCACGCGCAGCAGCATTTCCTGCGGCGCGGTGTTGATCTCTACCGGGAAAAGCGCCATGTGGTTGAGCGCCCAATTGCATTTGGGATCAATATAAGGGTTAAAATTTGGATGTGCTTCGTCGAGCAGCTCCCCGGCCGAAAAGCCATAAAACCGCAGCAACCAATCTGCCTGATAAAGCCGGTGCTCACGCAGAAGCGGCGGCTTGGTATCCACCGCGGGCAAAAGCGGGTTGCTGGAAACCGGCATATAAGCGGAATAGAACACACGCTTGAGGCCATATTTTTTGTAGAGCGCGGCGGAAAGGTTCAGGATTGTATAATCCGTTTCCGGCGTCGCGCCCACGATCATCTGCGTGCTCTGCCCTGCGGGCGCAAATTTTGGCGCGTGACGGTAGCGCACGAGGTCCGTCGTGTTTTCCGCAATGCGCGTGCTGATGAGGCCCATCGGGCGGAGAATATCTGTTTTTGATTTGTTGGGTGCGAGCAGCTTTAAACTTTTTTGTGAGGGCAGCTCAATGTTGACGCTCATGCGGTCCGCCAATTGGCCAAGGCGGGAGAGCAGCGCGTCATCCGCACCGGGGATCGCCTTGGCGTGGATATAGCCGCCAAAGCCATATTCCTCCCGCAGGATGCGCAGCGTTTCGATCATGCGCTCACAGGTGTAATCCGGATTTTTGATCACACCGGAGCTCAAAAACAGCCCCTCAATATAGTTGCGTTTATAAAAATGGATCGTCAGCTCCGCAAGTTCTTTGGGCGTGAAGGTTGCACGAGGCACATCATTGGAGCAACGGTTAACGCAATACTGGCAGTCATAAACGCAGGCATTGCTCATAAGCACTTTCAAAAGAGAGATGCACCGACCATCCGCCGCGAAACTGTGGCAAAGCCCGCAGGAGGCCGCGTTGCCGATACGGAAGCCGCCCCCCTCGGAGGAGGAGCGATCTACCCCGCTGCTCGTGCAGGCGGCGTCATATTTCGCGGAGTCGGCAAGGATACGCAGTTTATCAAAAAGATCCATCGTCATTACATCCCTGAAAGCGTATTAGAACATTTGTTCACAGCTAGTATACGCGCAAATGTTCTGGATGTCAACAGAAAATGATTGGCAAAACAAACGCCGCCTTCGTGGATAAAGAAATGGAATATCCGCTATTGATAGATAGTATAAAAGCGCCCCGCGCAGGCGGGGCGCTTTCCAATGAATATGGGCTAATACCGGAAGTTTGTTATCTTCAGGGTATTGCGCAGCGTTGCTCCTCCGTCAATATCCATAAACAAAACCTTGATACGCCCTTTTGCCGTAATGTCACAATACATGATCTGCTCCAGCGATACGATTTGATTTGTCTTGGGGTTGCAAATCAGGGTTGCCGTACAATCGCGGTACTTCACGGCGTAATGATCCACCTGGATTAAAATTGATAATTTATCCAATTCATTGTCAATATCTTTTTTCGACAGCGGCGAGAACATCTTCCCATGGTAACTTGCCAAAGGCTCAGGGTTTGTTTCCGGCCTCAGCTTAATAACGAGTTTATAGTTGCCGTTATCAAGCTTTGTGCAACTCGCGCTTTGAATCGCTTTATCTGCATCACCCTGCGCGATCAAACAACCAGCACTTCCATTATATACCGGGAACCATGTCATATCCCCGCCCTTTTGATTGATTGCCGGATTGGCATTGGCCTTTTCGGGGCTTGTCATATAATTCCCCGCTTGATCTAAAACCCAGTTAACAGCATTACTGTCAAATTCTTTTTTGGTGATTTCCTGATACTCCACCTTTTTAAAGCCGGGTTTTCCCGCCTTAGCCTTGTTCATCACAGTCGTATACAGCGCAAGAATTTCCGCTTTTGTGGACGGCAGCCTTTCAGCCTGCGGCGCCCCGGTCGGTTCCGCCTGAGAGGCGCCGGGTCGCTCTTCCTGCTTTGCGGAGCCCTCCTCCGAAGGCACAGTAGCTGTGGATGGATCGGACACAGAGGCGCTCTCCTCTGCCGACCCGCTTTCCACCTCGCCCAGTGTTTCGCCTTGGCCCGCCGCTGAGGCAACAGGCTGACCGCTCTCCCCGGATGACGTGTCTGTTTCCCCGCCGCCACCACAGGCTGCCATTGAGAGCACCATGAAAATAGCCATGCAGAAGGAAAGCCATCGAAACCCATGTTTTTTCATTTTCTCAACCCCATTTCTATTATTTGATAACGCCAAATTTAATCACAATAAAATATATTATTCTTAATAATTCATATGCAATATGCTGTATTTTTATAATACCAAACAAATCGAAAGAAGTCAATGTTCTAATATGCAGATTTTAACGTTGCAATAAAAAACAGGATAAAAATTGGAAGAACCCGCCGCTGCATGTGCACCGGCCGGTTCTTCCCGGATTAGCGTATGGTTGCGTTTGAAACAGAGGCTGTTAAAATCAATGGTTAAAACTGATTTTCATTTTCCTGCCGCTGGTTCTGGAAGTTCTGATTCTGGCGATTCTGCTGGTTCTGTTGGTTGCGGCTGTTGCTCGCCTGCTGCTTCGCCTTGTTGTTCTTCAGATTTTGCTGGTTATTCTGGTTGTTAAACTGATTGTTCTGGTTCTGCTGGTTGTTGAACTGATTGTTCTGGTTGTTCTGGTTCTGCTGGGACATTCCGTTCACCTCCCTTCATGGACAACGGGCAGGCTGGCAATTGCGGCCTATGCACCGATTGATGTCCACTCCTAGTTTGAGCAAAACAGAGGAATTTATGAATGGAAGCAATTGAAAAATCTCTTCTGGCGAATGCTTTCCGCGCTCCGCCGCTTGCACCTGCCACAAATCATTGCTATAATGGTATAAAATAAAGTTTTTGAGGGTGGCTTAACGAATGATGCATATCATCCCTGAACCAAAGGATATAACGATCCACCAAGGCGCAGGCTGCTTTCCATTTTCCGCCGAAACCGCACTGGTCAATTCTGTGCTTGCGCAAGCTGCGCTGGAAGACTTCCAATCTTTTTTAAAGAAAAATTTTCATTTCGGATTGACTCAGTCCGAGGGAGCAACACGGCTTGTGCTCGCCCGAATGGAAGAAGGGGATCCTGAGGCATACCGGATAGAGGTTTCCGAGCAGGAGATCTGCATCTCTTCCGCCGGGGAGGCCGGCCTCTTTTACGCGCTGCAAACGTTGAAGCAAATCTTGCTGACCAATGGCTGCAAAATTCCAAGCCTCAGCATCAATGACGCTCCCCTCTATCATTACCGCGGCTTTATGCTCGACGTCGGCCGGTATTTCTATCCGGTTGAGGAGGTAAAGCACTTCCTAGATCTCATGGCGGTACATAAGCTCAACATTTTTCACTGGCATCTAACAGAGGATCAAGGATGGCGCGTGGAAATTAAAAAACATCCGCGCCTGACGGAGTTTGGCTCCAAACGCTCCCACACGAATTTTGGCTTTCGCCCCCATTCCGGTTTTTATACACAGGAGGACATCCGCGAAGTAGTCGCCTACGCGCACTCCAAATACATCAAGGTGATCCCGGAGATTGACATGCCCGGCCACATGCAGTCCGCCATCGCCTGTTATCCGGAGCTGAGTTGCTTTAACCGCTCACTGCCCGTGGCAACACATTGGGGCGTGAAGCATGATATTCTATGCGCTGGAAAGGAAAGCACCTATCAATTTATTTTTGACGTGCTTGATGAGTTAATTCCGCTGTTCCCGGATGGGTATTTCCATCTCGGAGGCGACGAAGTTGTCAAAATGCGATGGCAGCTCTGCCCCCACTGCCAAGCCTTCATGAAAAAGACCGGATTGAAGGATGAGGAGGAGCTTCAGCAATTCTTCATGAGCCGCGTCAGCCGGTATTTAAAAGAAAAAGGCGTTGCTTCCATGATGTGGAACTGGGATTCTGTGGAGGCCACGCAGTGGCTCGACCGCGATATCATATGGCAGATGTGTGGCATGCCGAAAAACACCCAGGCAGAAATCACAGCGGGCCGCCGCATGGTAAACTCCGTATCTTTCCCCTACTATCTTGATTTGCCTTACGGCTGGTTCAACCTGCGAGCAACCTATGAAAACACGCCGGAAATTCCCCACATCGATGCAGCATCGGCCAAAAATTTGCTTGGCTTGGAAGCGCCGCTCTGGACGGAATATGTGCCTAATATGAAAAAGGCTGATTACTGCACATATCCACGTTTAGGCGCCATTGCAGAAATTGCCTGGACAGCGCCGGAGAACAGAAGCTGGGCGCACTTTCAGCAAAAGCTTGAGGATTATTACCGCCTGCTGTCCGTATACGGCGTGGAACACCCCGCAACGCTCAAGCAGGCAATGCCGGGCGCCCTGCGCGCAAAGGGCTATTCCCTCTGGTTTAACCGCCGGCAGCTACACTGGGCAGGCCTGCATAATTTGATTGACGACGCTAAGGTTAAAAAATCAGTGGCAAAGCAACAACGCTAATTTTGAGTATAAAATTCAATCCAGTAGTTTTGAGGAGGACTTATGATCCAGTTGATTCCCCTGCCCAAAAAAGTATCCCAGTTGACCGGCACATTCAGGCTCACACAGGATACCTCCTGCTATTTTGCGCCGGAGTTACAAGAAACATTCCATTTTTTTAAGGATCTCGTTGAAAAAGCCGCCCGCTTTCCCCTCCAAAAGGGCAATGAAATGGCCGACATCCGCTTCTTATATGACACTCGTATCCCGGAAGAAGGCTATCAGCTCGACTGCACGCAAAGCGGCATCGCGGTTTTCTCCTCCACACCCGCCGGCGCATTTTACGCCGTCCAAACCCTACGCCAACTTTTGAAGCTAGACGTCTCCAAAAACGCGGAAACGCTCTCCATGGCCTGTGTCAAAATCGAAGATGCGCCTCGCTTCCGTTGGCGCGGCATGATGCTGGATTCCAGCCGCTACTTTTGGAGCGTGGACTATGTGAAGCGCTATCTTGATTTTATGGCTATGCACAAGCTCAACGTTTTTCACTGGCATTTGACGGACGATGCGGGTTGGCGCATTGAAATCAAAAAATATCCGCTGCTCACGGAGATCGGCTCTAAACGCAAGGATACACAGCTGTACGGCTGGAAAAGCAAACGGCTGGAGGGAAAGCCCTACGCACCCGGCTTTTACACGCAGGAGCAGATCCGTGAAATCGTGGCCTATGCTGCCGAGCGATTTATCATGGTTGTGCCGGAAGTCGATATGCCCGCACACTTTGCCGCCGCAATCGCCGCTTACCCCTATCTCGCCTGCCGTGAAATCCCAAGCGAGGTGCATTGGTTCTACGGGAGCACCATCCCGGAAAAAACGCTGGGCTGGAAGGATTGGAACCGCCCCGCCTGCGCAGGCAAGGAGAGCACCTACGAATTCATCTTCGATGTTTTGGATGAAATTCTGCCCCTCTTTCCCGCCCCCTATTTCCACATTGGCGGCGATGAAGCGCCGAAGGACGAGTGGAAAACCTGCCCGCACTGCCAAAAGGCCATCAAAGCGCATGGCCTCAAGGATGTGGAGGAGTTACAGGGGTTATTCAACAACCGTATTGCAGCTCATCTCAAGGAGAAGGGCAAACGGCTAATCGTATGGAACGAAGCGCTCCAGGCCGAAAATCTCGACAAATCCGTCATCGGCCAGTATTGGACGCCGCAGCGCGACAAATTTGCGGAAAAATACATCAATGAGGGCGGCGAAATGATTATGAGCCGCCACCAAGCCTTTTACTTTGACATGACCTATGCGCAGCGGCCTTTACAGAATACATACAAATTCGAACCCGTACAGGGCGGCATCCACCCGGAAAGCGTAAAAAATGTGCTGGGTGTGGAGGCGGAGATGTGGACGGAGTTCATTCCTTCGGTCCGTCGTCTCGAGCTTTTCCTCTTCCCGCGCATGCAAGCGCTCAGCGAGGTAGCCTGGTCACCGAAGGAAAAACGGGATTTCAAGAGCTTCCTGGCGCGGTGGGAACAGTTCAAGCCCATCTTGGATGCTTTTGGTGTAAACTATGCAGAAAACCGCGTTGCCCTTGCCAAAAATCTGATCCGCAGGATCAATAGCCAGATTCTGTTTCAATATGGCAACCCGAGCTATGAATTGGATTGGAATGATCAACTCCAACGGCAGAAAAAATAAGAAACGGCGAAGCCCCAAAATGGATGCATTGAAAAACGCTCATTGCGAAAACTGGTTATGAGAAAATCCGTAGCGTCGGGCACGTAAAGCCCCCAGTTTGCCTCTGTAAGGCAAATTGGGGGCTTTTGATGGTGCTTTTTCAGGGCATCAGGGTCAGAGAAAGTATAATGACACTTTCGGCCAATAAAGCTGTTTTATACATCTCGCATCTTAAACCGCTCTCTCTGGAAGCCGTTCAAACGCGATGCACTGCTCCATCAAACTTTTTGAGGAGTGTTCCCCCTGATTATACGCAATCGTTAGTTTGGCATACGCCGCCTCAAAGGAAATCCGATAGAGCGGGATTGCCCCCGTGGCCAGCAATGCCCGGCTCGTTTCATACAACGCATCTCCTTCTGCTTTAAAAGGCGCGAGGTAACAATCCGTCCCCTTGCTTTGGCATTCCTGTAGAAAATGCGTTAAATCATAAGCTTTCCCCTGTGTGCAGGCAGTAGCAGCGTGATAGAGATAGTGCAGCAGAGCGCGCGGCTGAGGATCATAGCGAATCCATTGGTAAGAAAGCCCCGGATAGGGCCGCAACGCGGGCACCGGCTCCTGAAACACCCAATTTGCGGGCAGCAGGCGTGCAGGGATTTGATTGATCTCACTTGGCGAAGGATTGTCAGGATGTTCGTTCCACACAAATTTTCCGCCCCGGATTTCCCCAAAATCTACGCCGCCATAGCTTGTAAACTGATCGCGGGCCGTGTCCGCCTCCTGAATGCGGGCGGCAAGATACACACGATTGGCGCCTTTTTCATCCTGGAACACGGTGAACACACCCCGAACTTGACGGGAAGCGATCAGCTCGACTGCACTGCGGAAATTTGCAAGGCCGTTGCTGCGGCTATCCCCAAGGGAATAATTGCTTGCGACCAGCACCAATGGAATCGGCACATCCCGCAGCAGGAAAGCGAGTGCGGCACAGGTATAGGGCAGCGTATCCGAGCCATGTGTGATGATGACTCCATCGTAAACGGCCAGCTCCTCCTCCCGCACCGATCGCTCCAAAAGGGACCACAGCCCGGGCGTGGCATTTTCGCTGAGCAAGTTGCACGGCCTGCGCACTTCAAACAAAACATCCTCCCCAAACCGCGCCCGATACAGCGATAGCAAACGGCTGGCCGCAGCCGGATCCGTATGGACGGTTGCGCCGTCAACTGTGCTGCCGATCGTGCCGCCGGTGAATAAAACCAATATTTTCATTCAATATGCTCCTTCATCCATGCTAGCTTCTCCAACGCTTTACGGACAGCCCAGGCCTGCTGCTCTACGTTCATCTGCTCGGCGGCTTTTTCGCAGGGCAGCCATACCAGCGTATGGTCTAATTCCACCGGAGCGCAAACGAATTCCAAAAAGGCGCCCGCATAATAATGCTGCACTGGATGAAAAGCTCCAATTTTTTCATGCATGAGATAGCTTTCCGCAGAGCCTAACAATTCCCCTACCTGAACCAGAAAGCCTGTTTCCTCCAAACATTCACGCAGAATACAGGCCTCATGCGTTTCACCTGGCTCCACACCGCCGCCGGGCAGAAAGAAACCTTTGGGTGTGCGGATTGAAGCGATTTGAGCGCCGCTCACTGCAATCAAATAGGCGCCTGGCCTGGTCCTATAGGAAGCGCCCGCTTGCTTTTCCCCAAATATGCAATGTAACACGACGGATACGAACTCCTCCCATTTAAAAAATGGGCCGCAAGCCGTGATTGCTTCTTCCCCCCGGCTGCGGCCCGTCTTATTATATGTTTGAAAGAGCAGATTATTTTTGAGCGTCCTGCTTTGGCTCGGGTTGAGGCTCCTCCTCCACTTTGCCAGAAGCGCGTAGGCTTTGGCGCGCCCTGCGGATTTCATTGACATACTGGGTGAGCTGCTCATCTGACGTGCGCATAATCCGCTCGACGAATTCACTCGCACCCGTGCGCATATCGTGCGACCACTTTTGTGCCTGAGAGATCGCCTCCTCCGCCTGTTCGTTTGCCGTCTTAGTTAAGAGAGCAGCCTTGGCCTGTGCGGTTTCCACCATATCCTTTGATTTGGTTTGCGCATCCTCCAGCAAGGCGGTCGCTCGAGCCTGAGCGGTCTCCGTCGCCTCGCGTGCCTTGGCCTGTGCGTTCTCCAGCATCTCCTGTGACTGATGGCGGGCGCTGGTGAGCATTTCGTTAGCCTTCGCGGTTGCAGTTTTGGTAATCTGATCCTCAGAAACAAGTGCTTTGGCCTTCTCCTCCGCCTTGGCAACCATGTCATCCGACGCATCCTGCGCCTTTTGCATCATCGCCTTGGAATCGCGGCGGGCTTTTTCCATCATCGTATCCGCTTCCAAACGGGCCTTGCTCGTGAGCGCTTCCGCCTCGCGGCGAGCGTTTTCGCGCAGATTATCCGCATTGCGGATGGCAGCCTCCTGCGTTTCATGCGCCTCCTGCTTTGCATCCTTGAGAATCGCGCTCCGGTCACGCACAATCTGCGTGGCCTGTTCAATCTCCGTGGGCAAATTTTCCCGCGCCTGTGCGATCAGCTCCTGCATCGCGGGAATGTCGATATACCGCTTGCTTGATAACATGGAGGCAGTTGCGTTTTCAATTACTTCATCCATCTGATCCAACAATTCGGCAATGTTGACACTGCTCATACTGACACATCCTTCCCTTCCAAATCATAGACAGGTTCAACCCTGTTTTAAACGGTCAATGATATCTTCCCGAATTTCCGAGGGGACAAACGTTGAAATATCTCCGCCGAACATACAGACCTGCTTAACGACGCTGGAGCTTAAAAACATATTTTCAGCGCTGGTGGTGATAAAAATCGTTTCTACTTCTGGATTGAGGCGCTTGTTCGTCAGCGCCTGCTGGAATTCATATTCATAATCTGATACCGCACGCAGGCCTTTTACAATTGCAACAGCGCCCTTTTCGCGCATATAATCGGCAAGCAGGCCATTATATGTATCAATTTCAATATTCTCAATATCGCCGGTGCAGCGGTGTAGCAGCTGCACCCGTTCCTCTGCCGTAAAGCTGCTGTCTTTCTTATGATAATTCACCATAACAACAACAATTACCTTATCAAACAGCTTAGAGGAGCGGCGGATGATATCGAGATGGCCCAGCGTAACCGGGTCAAAGCTGCCCGGGCAGACTGCGATTCTCATGCTCCCTCCCCCTCTCTGCGATAAAGCGCAAGCGAAATCCGCCCATAGGAATACCGCCGCAACAGGCAAAAATCCTCCGCCTGCTCGGGCAAATCCTCCTTTGCCGGGGCTTCGCAGATCATTACGCCGCCAGGCGCCATGCGGCGCGCCGCCATGGGTAGAGCCCTTTGCACGAGCCCCGCGCCATAGGGCGGGTCAAGCAAAGCAATGTCAAACGGCCCGCACTGGCCGGCTAGAAAGGCGAGGCTATCCATCTGCATCACCTGCGCGCTCTGAGCGAGCTGCGTTGTATTCAAATTTTCCCGCACCACTTCAATGGAATCACGGGAGGAATCCACAAAAACAGCGCTTGCCGCGCCGCGGCTGAGCGCCTCGATCCCCAACTGGCCGGAACCGGCAAATAGATCAAGCACACGCCTGCCCTCAATTTCAAATTGAATAATGCTGAATAACGCTTCCTTAACGCGGTCAGTGGTGGGCCGCACATCCTCTCCGGATAGGGTTCTCAGCTTACGGCCTTTCGCAAAGCCGGTGATGACTCTCATACGCACAACTCCCGTGCCGCTCTCAATCAATGAAAACGGACTCTCTTCCTAAAATCTTATCTAAATTATTATCTATTTTGCGCCGGTGTTTGTCAACATTCGCAGAGAAATAATTCCAATTTTTATGAATTGGCATAAATTTCATGCGCATGGGCCGCCTTGTCCGCACAAACAAGTTGAAAAAAATCTTTTAACTTTCCTCTGGATGAAAATGGAAAAACACTGCTTTGGCGGCGGGCTCCGTCATTCCCTTCACGGTAAGCAGCTGTTCAACCGTCGCCTCCCGAATGGCGCGGATCGTCTGGAAGGAGCGCAGCAGCGCCCGTGCGCGCGTTTCGCCGATGCCTTCAATTTGGGTCAGCGAGCTGACCAGCGTGTTTTTTTTGTGCTTTTGCTTATGATAGCCGATGGCAAAGCGGTGCACCTCTTCCTGAATGGAGGAGACAAGCGTAAACGCCTGCCGTTTAGAGTTGATAGCAATCTCCCCGCCATCCGCCGCGATTGCGCGGGTGCGGTGGCGGTCATCCTTCACCATGCCAAATAAGGGCACCTTCAGGCCGAACTGCTGAAGCACCGGGCGCACCGCGTTCACCTGCCCCTGACCGCCGTCGAGCAGGATCAGATCCGGCAGCTTTCCAAAGCCCTCGCCAGTCTCTTTTTCCTCCACATAATGCGTAAAGCGGCGCGTGAGCACCTCGTTCATAGAGCCGTAATCATCCTGCCCCTCAAAGGATTTAATCGAAAACCGCTTATATGCTTGCTTATAGGGTACGCCGCCGCGAAACACGACCATGCCCGCTACATTATCGCTGCCGGCCGTGTGGGAAATATCATATGCTTCAATATATTCCGGCGGGGCCTCCAAGCCCAGCAGCCGGGCCAGCTCGTCGAGCGCGGCCGTCTGCTTTCCCGCTCGGCCGAGGTGCTCCGCAAGCTTTTCCGCCGCATTGGAGCGACACATCTCCATTAGCTGTGCCTGCTCCCCGCGCTGCGGCACGGCGATCTGGACACGCCTGCCCGCCTTTTCGCTCAGCCAGCTGGATAAAAGTGATTCGTCCGCCACCTCTCCATCAACCGTAACGCGCGGCGGCACATGATCGCGCATCGAATAATAGCCCTGGATCAGCTCCCCGCGCGCCGCGGGAAAATCCTCCACGCTGTCAATAAAAAAATACTCGCTGTCGTACAGCCTTCCCTGTGCAAACCGTAGCACCATTAGGCAGGCAGCCTGCGCGCTGTTGGAAACGGCAAACACATCCTGCTCTTTCACAGAGAGCGACACCACCTTCTGCTTATCCTGCATGCGGCGGATAGCGTTCATCCGGTCGCGCAGGCGGGCCGCTTTTTCAAACTCTAGGTTTTCGGCCGCCTCCTCCATCCGGCGCTGAATCTCCTTGAGCGCCTCTGTGCTGCCGCCGCGTAGAAAGGAGAGCGCCTCATCCACCGTCTCCTGATATTCTTGCTGCGTGAGCTTGCCCGCACAGGGCGCAGAACACTGCTTGATAAAATAATTTAGGCATGGCCTCCCCCGGCCGATATCACGTGGAAACACTTTGCCGCACTGAGGCAGACGAAAAATCCGCAACGCCTCGTCCACCGACTGCTTCACGGTAAAGGAGCTTGTAAACGGGCCGATATACTGCGCACCGTCATCCAGCTTTTGCATCGCCGCGCTGATCACGGGCCAGTTCCCAGCGGTGACCCGGATGTAATGATACCCCTTGTCATCCTTCAATAAAATATTATATTTTGGCTGGTGCTGCTTAATGAGGCTGCATTCAAGCACCAGCGCTTCAAATTCACTATCCGTCAGAATATAGTCAAAATCCGCCACGTGCTCCACCATCCGGCGCACCTTAACCGCGTGGCGCTCCTGTGAGCCGAAATACTGGCTGACACGGTTTTTCAACGCCTTTGCCTTGCCGATATAAATAATTTTTCCCTTTTTATCCTTCATGATATAGACGCCCGGCGTAAGAGGCAGGCGCATTGCCTTTTCACGCAGTGGTCTGAGTTGTTCATTCAAATCGGGTCACCCTTCCAACGGGCCGCTTGTTTCAGCGGGCCCCGGGATAATATTGGTTTCCGCCACCAGGAAAATGGGGCGCCTTTTGACCTCTAGATAAATCCGCGCCAAATACTCCCCAATCACGCCAAGCGAGCACAGTATCAGCCCCCCAAAAAAGAAGATCGCGCAGATAATGGAGGGGTAGCCCGGCACATCGGAGCCACGAATAAGCGTGCGAATGAGAATATACAGCGCATAGATCACGCCAATCCCGCTCGATGCAACGCCGATATAGAGGGAAACCTTCAAAGGCGCAGTGGAAAAGCCGATAATCCCATCCAGCGCATAGCGAAAAAGCTTTGCAAACGACCACTTGCTTGAGCCCGCTGCCCGCTCGCGGTTTTCATGCTCAAACCACTTAGTGCGGAAGCCAACCCAGCTAAAAATCCCCTTGGAAAAACGATTGTATTCCGGCATGGAGAGAATTGCCTCCACGACCTGCCGCTTCATGATGCGAAAATCCTGCGCGCCATCTTGAATATCCACATCGGACATGCGATTAATGACCTTATAGAACGCACGAGAAAACACGCTTTTTACCTTGCCCTCCCCGGAGCGGTCTACCCTGCGCGCCGCGGCGATCTCATAGCCCTCCTCCAGCGCGCTGAGCATCTCCGGTATCAGCTCCGGCGAATGCTGCAAATCCGCATCCAGAATTCCAACATAGTCGCCCGTAGAATACTTCATGCCCGCGAGCATGGCGGATTCCTTGCCAAAATTGCGTGAAAGCGAAAGGTAGCGCACCCGCTTATCCTCCGCTGCAAAACGACGCAGGAGATTAAGCGTTTGATCCTTGCTGCCGTCGTTTACAAAAATGAAATGAAACGCATATCCTTCACACCCGTCCAGCACAGCGCTCACCTCGCTGTGAAAGAGCTCGAGCACCTCGCCCTCATTGAAGCACGGCACAATTAGATCCACTGTTTTTTCCATACTAATAATGATCCTTTCTCTTCAGGATAGTTCCAGAACGACATGGTTCAACTTTTGTAAATTCAGCAAACGGTTTTAAGCCGTTTTCATACCGTATTATTATAGCACAGCCCACCGCAAAATCAAACAATTCGGCCAGTGCCACCTGCATAGCCGGCCCGTTTTACGACACACTAAAACAGAAAACGGGCCGTGCCACGGCGCGTGCACCATTTCAATCTTCCAACGAGAAAAGAGGATTTTATATGGATGAACCCAAAAAACGACCGCTCCCCTACGATGCGCAGGATGGCGAAGAATTGTTCAATGATTCGATGAGCGTTTCCTCCATGACAGAATGCACGGGGCTAATCCCTGCGGCCCCGGTGTCAGAGCCGGAGATTGACTCTTACAGCGCGATCTATGACATTCCGCTTTCGAGTGACGAGGAGGCTGCTCAGCATGGCTTGCAAAATGAAAAACAAAAAAATGGGCAGGGCCATTCCCATCCCAATACGGGCAGATAATGCGCACGCAAGCTTTATCCACCGCATATTCTGAATTGGGGTGTAATTTTACCCAACCAAACGCCCTTTATCAGGGCGCAACTAAATATTGGGAGAGAGAGCAATGTGCAACTGTAATAATTGTGGCAGGCAAGGCGCTGCCCGCTCAGGCTGTTCTTGCACACGCGACGACTGTAGGTCCATTTCTGCCGCCTGGCAGGCCTATTATGGAGTTTGCCCATGCAGCCAGACGATGAACCGCCACAGCGGCTGCGAGCAATGCTGCAAATAAAAAATACCGTCCCCGCCAGGGGACGGCTACTTAACACGGGAAACGCAATTGGCTAAATCGCCCGTTTCCTACAAGGCGCTTCCGCCTCATCCATATCAATATCCCAAAATCCGCATTCCCACTGCAAGCCCTCTTCTGCTCATTGCAGATAACCGCATATCAATTGTGCAACACGCTCAGAGGCGCGCCCGTCACACGCGCCGAGCTGGGCGGCGCGAAAGACGGCAAGCTGTTCGAACGGCGGATGTGCGCAGGCCTCCCGCAGCACACCCAGCAGTTTCTCTGCACAGAGCACGGTTGGGCCGGGCAAATCCTGCGGATAGGAAAGGTAAAAATCGCGTTCATAGGCATTGAGGTCCGGGCAGTAAAACACCAGCGGCAGCCCGCACAGAAGCGCGTCATAAATCACAGAGGAATAATCCGTTACAACCAGTGAGGCCACTGTTAAAAGGGCCTGCGTCGGCTCGCGCGTTGCATCCACTATATGCCGGAACGACCGGCCGCCGAGGAAGGACTCCTTCATAATCGGATGCCGGCGAATGACGAACAGCTCATCGTCTGCCAGAGCATCATCTAACGCCTCCCAGTTGATCTGCGGATCATATGCACAGGGCTTTCCATTCTGCTCCCGGAATGTGGGGGTGTAAAGATAAATGCGTTTTCCCCGCATCTCCGGGCGGCGAGTAAGCAGCTCCTCACGCAGGGCGCTGCGCGTCTGATCCCGCAGCAGTGCATCTGTGCGAGGCGTGCCGAGCGGCAGGACCCGGGCAATATCAATCCCGAACGCCTGCGCATAAAAAGGGCGCACCTGCTCAGAGCTGACGCACACGGCCGTATATTGGCAGTGAGTCAGCCTCTCCTCCTGCGGCGTTAAAAGAGAGGGCGCATCCAGCCCAAAGCGCTTGAACGCGCCGCAGGCATGCCAGATCTGCACCACCTTCTGCCCCGCGCGCAGCTTGGTATGGCGGAGATAGCGCAGATAATCATCCGTGACGATCACACGGCTGGTCAAAAGATAATAATAAATTTTCGGCTTGAGCAGCACCGGGTGGGGAAGCATCCGGGCCACCACCACCTTTTGCACATTCCCCAGCGCATCATAAACACATTGGCTGTTTTCCAACAGCTTCCCATCAGCGCGGATGGAATAAAAAAAGACACGATTTTGAATGGGCAGCCGGGAGAACACCGCCTTCAGCAGCAAATTGCAGCGCTCCAGCACCCATCTTTTCCCCAGGCTCAGGTATTTTCTCAGCGGCATCCGTTTCGTCTCCCCTTTCTTCCTCTTCATCATACCCAACCAGGAAAACCTTGTCAAGGCGCATCGCATGACGCCGCGTGGTTTTCCTTGTATTCGGGGGATACTTATATTATAATGATCTCATAGCCTGCAAACCGGCAGCATCCGGCTGCCGGGCTTCGCAGAGCTAGAATATATGTGGAAAGCAGCGGCCTTTGCCCGCTGTGAAAGGAAGACAGAGCTATGAACAAACGGTTGAAACCCTGGCATATCATCCTCATTGTCGTGGCGGTGCTCGCAGTGGCGCTCGTTGGCTACACGGTCAAAAGCTACAACGGCCTCGTCACTTTGAAGCAGGAGGTCACGCAGAAGGAATCGGATATCCAGACCACTTTGCAACGCCGTGCCGACCTGATCCCCAATTTGGTCAACACCGTCAAGGGCTATGCGTCGCATGAGGAATCCATCATGAAAGAAGTCAGCGATGCACGCGCAGCGCTCGTAGGCGCAAACAACACGGGCGACCAGCTCGCTGCGAACGAGCAGATGACCTCTGCGCTGAATCGCCTGCTGGCAATCGCAGAAAACTATCCGGACCTGAAGGCAAATACAAACTTCATCCAGCTTCAAGACGAGCTTTCAGGGACGGAAAACCGCATTACCCAAGCGCGGCGCGCCTATAATGATGCGGTAAAAACCTATAATACAAAGATTCAACGTTTCCCCACCTCTTTGATTGCAGGAATTTTTAATTTCGAAGCATTTGATTATTTCCAGGCAAACGAAGGCGCGCAGGAGGTTCCGTCCGTCAATTTCGATTGATTGTGGGGCTATGTGGGCGATGTATAAAGGAGGTACGGGGTGAACAACGTTCAGCGGATTTTGAAAAGAGTCCTAGCCTGCACCGCCGCGATTGTTTTGGCTGTGACGCTCTGCCTGGCGGCTGCGGCGGAGGTTGCTTATCAACCCACCGCGCAGTTTTTTGTGAATGATTTTGCGGATGTGCTCTCAGCGCAGACAGAGCAAGAGATCGTGGAACTCGGCAGGGCGCTGCAACAGCAGACGGGGGCGCAGGCCGTTGCCGTAACGGTGCCCTCCCTTGGCGGGCAAAGCGTGGAGGATTATGCCATTGACCTGGCAAACAGCTGGGGCATTGGCCAGGCAGAGGAAGACAATGGCGTGCTCATCTTGATCGCCGTGGAGGAACGAAAGCTTCGCGTGGAAGTGGGGCTTGGGCTCGAAGGAGCCCTGCCGGATGGCAAAACAGGGCGCATCATGGATGAATACATGACGCCCTCCCTGCGGCAAAACGACTATTCCACAGGCATGTTGGAGGGTTATAAGGCGGTCGCGTCCCAAATTTATCAGGAATACGGGATTGAAGCCCCAGAGCTTTCTGGTTACGAGGCTTCCAACAACCAAAATACTGGAAACAGACAGGATATTCCCACTGTGTTAACCTTGATTTCACCGATTGCACTTGTGATCCTTCTGCTGATCCTGCGGCTCGTTTCCCACGGGCGAGGATTTCCGTTCTTCTGGTTCTTCGGCGGGCCGCGAGGGCCACGCGGAGGAGGCGGAAACGACACCTTCGGCGGCGGTTTTTCCGGCGGAATCGGCGGGGGCGGATTTGGCGGAGGCGGCGGTTTTTCCGGCGGGGGTGGCAGCTTCGGCGGGGGCGGCGGCTCCAGAGGATTTTAAATCCGCGCTAAAAAAAAGAAACATGGGCTGTTGCAAAGCATTTTGCAACAGCCCATGTTTCTTTTCTTACTCCCGGTGCACCTCCGGCGGTCAATCTTCCATACCGTCAAAAATGCTATCGTCATAGTAGTTATTTTCGCTGGGGTCATGCAGTGGGTACCATACCTGTGCAAAAAACGGATTGACCCTTGCTATCGCATCGTAATTCCATGGAGACGGCAGGCAGTCCGGACACCAATGCCCACCCTTCAATGCCAGATTGGGGGACATCTCAAACTCATGCCCCAACGCACAGCGCCATTTCAGCGGTGTGAAGAGATCGCCCTTGACCATTGTATTCGACAGGCATTCCCCGCCGCGGAACTCCGCCGCCCGAATCATATCCTCTAGGTCGAGGCTTGCCTCCGGCTTTGTCTCATCATATCCATGATCCAAAAAGGAGGGCTCCATACTCGGCGTTTCCACCTTGAATTCCTTCCATGAGCCGATCTTTTTCCAGTTCTCATGGCTGCCATAATAAGCGGTCACACGGGGCGTGATGTTATTTTTAATCCACGTCTGCGTTCCATACTTTTCCTTATAAGCCATCTTGATCATGCCGGCCTTTTTAATCAGTCCGCTCGGAATCACCTTTGCCAGCTTATAGTAGCCCGGCACATGCTGAGAAAGCTGCGCAAAATATTCCTTGATGGGCACATTGTGACGGAAGTGCAGGTAATCATCAAGTGTATCGGAATCTGTAAACCAATGGCCGTGGAAATTACGCAGTGTAAACCAATTTGGCTCAAAAATCTTTTTGGGAGAATCCAGGCCGATTGCCCGCAGGAGATAAACTTCGAACTCATAATTTGTGATGCGGTATTCCGCACCGCTACCGATGTTGTAAAACCTTCTCCAAAAGCTTTCCGGCACATCATCGCCACATACATTTGCAAGCAGTAGGCCGGAATCCTCAATTGTCGCCCATTCCAGCACACCGTTGATCGGCACATGATACATGATCGGATCAAAATTTTTGAGAATCCCCGGATAGAGGATGCCCGTCTGCCTCAGGGAAACCCAGTGCTTCAGGCCAGATTCAGCCACCTTTGCCTCGGCGATCGTTTTGCTGATTGCATAGTGATCGTAAACACTAATCTTGATCGGATCGCCCGTGCGGCCCCAGTGGATGGGCGGATTGCGGTCACCCGTTTGGGCGACGGTGCCGATATAGACGAGCTTGACCGCATCCGGATCGGGCTGTGCCTTGATCGCACGAATGATATTCTCAATCGCGCCGATATTGGTTTTCATCGTGCGCTTTGGGAAGTAATCCGCCGCGGGGGAGACCATCCCGCCCACATGAAGGATATAATCTGCACCGGTTACGCACGCGAGCACATCCTCATAGTTTGTGAGATCGCCCCAGACGAGCTTCACGCTCGGATCGTTGGCATAGAATTTGAATTTTTCCCTGTTTTTGTCGCTACCGCGGTTGAGCAGCACCAGATTGAATTGATCTTTTCTCTGATAAAGCTCTTGGAACCCGGCAAACCCCATATTGCCGGATGCACCAGTTAAAAATACCGTTTTCTTCTCAGACAATGAAATCGCCTCCAACTCTCTCTTGCATGAGTGGACACGGGGAAACAACCGCAGGATAAAGGCCTGCTGGCGCCGGTTGGGCTGAGAACGCAGTCAGCGTGTGGTTGTATCTCCTTAACGGCGTTGTTTCCCCTTGCTCACGGATGCTTGGAATGATTCGAAAATAGTTTAGCATGGAGTGAATGAAAAATCAATACGTTCTGTTTGCAAATTGGACAAAACCTACAGATTAGTCATTCAATCAAGCGGGGCGTGACAAAAAAATTGCCTCGCCCCGCTTTCACCTATTTTCACTTATCATTCTGAAATTTCGCTCTCTACGCACGGCCATATCGCTCATTAAGCTGCCGGAAATACGCGGTATCAATCTGCCGGAGCGCTTCCTCCGTCATGCGGAAGCACCAGTTTCCCTCCGCTTCGCCGGGCAAATTCATGCGCGTATCTGTTCCATAGCCGCAGAGATCCTGCACCGGCAGAATCGTCATGCGTGCGGGCGTTTGCCAAAGCGTTTCAAAAATCGCGCGCAGCACGGGGCTCTGCGGCCCACCGGAGCCCCAATCGCCCGTAAAGCGACAATAAGCAAGCAGTTGGCTGCGCTCCTCCGGCTTAGCCGACCAGAGCCAGCCAAGCATCGTATCATTATCGTGCGTGCCGGTATAGGCAACGTAATTTTCCGTGTATTTATAGGGCAAATGGATGCTGTCCCACCCATAGTAGGCAAACTGCATCACCTTCATGCCGGGATAACCGGCCTCCAGAAGAAATTGCACCAACCCCTCCTCCTCACAGCCGAGATCCTCCGCCACGATCTGCGGATTTGAAAATGCCGCATTGACCGCATGAAACAGCTCCATCCCCGGCCCTGGCTCCCAGGTGCCAACCCTCGCTGTTTTCGCATCCGCCGGCACGGCCCAATAGCGATAAAAACCTCGAAAGTGATCGATGCGTACCGCGTCATAAATCTTTAAGCTATTTCCGATGCGCTGAAGCCACCAGCGATAGCCATCCTGTTTCATTCTGACCCAATCATAGAGAGGATTACCCCAAAGCTGACCATCCTCGGAAAAGTAATCCGGCGGCACGCCCGCAATGCGCTTCGGCTCACCCTCGGGCGTGGTTTCAAACAGAGTGCGGTTCGCCCAGAAATCGGCGCTTTCATCAGAAACATAGATCGGCATATCGCCTAAGATAGAAATCCCATGCGCGTTGGCATAAGCCTTGAGCCGATTCCATTGCTGGAACAAAATGAATTGCTCAAAAATATAATAGTCGATGGCCTCCTGCGCCCCGTTTTTCGTCCATGCGCGCCATGGCTTCCCGCCGTTGGCATCCCGAGCCGCCATAAAGCGCGCATAGTCTATCAACCAAAAGGCCTGCTCCTCCCGGAATGCCTTCAGCTCCGCGCACCTAACGTCTGCTTTCTCATAAGCTTTGCGCATCAACGCCGCTTTTACACAGGCGGCCCATTTGTAATCAGCCTGATGAGGAGAGCCGCTGTAAACTGCCGCGTCCACCTCCGCCTGCGATAAATATCCATCTTTCAATAGCCCATAAGGATCAAGATAAAGGAGGTTGAGTGCAAACGCGCTGACGCTCGAATAGGGGGAATTCCCCTTTCCAATCGGGCACAGCGGCAGGATCTGCCACCATCTCATCCGCATTTCACACAGCAGATCGACAAACTGATAGCCTCCATGCCCAAAATCCCCGATGCCGAACGGCGACGGCAGGGAGGAAAGATTCATCAAAACACCCGCGCTTCTTTGAAACACAAAACCACGATCCTTTCAAACGCCGATCTTCTTTTCTTTTTATTTAGCTTTTCCCACTTTGGGCATGAAGATCAGTCAAATCACGGAAATAAAACAAAAGGCCGTCTTTCTTGGAGACGGCCTGTCTGAACGGTGAAACATGCCTGTTCTAATGCGCTTACCAAACAGCTTGGCCCTTTCAAGCAGCCTAACGAATGATTAGGAAGAGAATCAATCAGGCATCTTACTTTTTTCCTTTCATATTATAAACATTTTTCATTTGTTTTACAATAGTGAAATAACAGTTTCATCATCGTATACTTTGTATGGTATCTCTCTCCAGGCGCTTCACTCCATCAAGCCATCCCGCATACGGATTCTTCTGTGGCAGCCTGCTGCGATCTCTTCATCATGCGTTACAATGAGGACTGTCATCCCCTTCTGATTCAGCTCCTGAAAAATACGCAGGATTTTTCCGCCTGTTTCCTCGTCGAGCGCGCCGGTGGGTTCGTCCGCGAGTAGCAGCTCCGGATGCCCGGCAATCGCGCGGGCAATCGCTGTGCGCTGACACTGCCCGCCGGAGAGCTCGGGCGGGATGGTGTTTTCCTTTTCGCCCAATTCAAACTGATCCAGCAGCTCATAGACGCGCTCTTCGATCTTTTTTCTGGAATAGCCGCGGTAGCGCAGCGGAAGCGCGATATTCTGAAAAACTGTCATATCCTGAATCAGCGCAAAGTGCTGCACCACGAAGCCGATCTTTTGAGTCCGGAAGTCCGCGAGCTGACGGGCAGAAAATTGGGAGACCTCTTTCCCCTCGAAAAAATAGGAACCACCTGTCGGCTTGCACACACCGCCCAGAATATTCAAAAGCGTCGATTTTCCACAGCCGCTCTTTCCGGTGACAGCCAGAAGCTCTCCCCGCTCCACCTCCATATCTACGCCGCGCAGCGCATGAACGACCCCATCCCCCTTGCCATACGTCATGTGGATTTCCTTTAAAGCAAGCATCTGCATTATTCCTTCCCTCCAATCAAATCGCTGATATCCATCCGGTGGACGTGGGAAAGCGGCACAACACAGGCCGCCGCCCCAATCAGAAGCGCAAGGCCCTGCATATACAAAATCGCCTGCCAGGATTGATGCGAAAGCCAGAGGCACAAAGTTGCCAATATATCGCCACCCAGCACGACGGCTCCTACAACCGCCGCAACATCCCACACAAGATCGCTCCATCGTGCGCCGTTGAGCAGGAAAACACCATATTCATAATGCTTCTCGCGGATAAATCCATTGACCGTGATGGAAATGCACAGAATTACAAAAACCGTCAGGATCATCAGCAATGCGTTGAACTGATCGGAAACCTCCTGCGTCATCGCAGAAAGGTCGGCAAGCTCCGAGCTCGTGGCTGTGGGATCATTCAAATGGATAAAATCCGGAAGCCCCGCCGCTTGCAGATGCGCCGAAACGATCGCCTGAACCGCTTCAAAAGATTGATCCGTTACAATAAAACCGGATGCCTGTTGGGAAAGGCGCCATTTATTGAATTCTGTCGGCTTGTTCTGCTGAGGATTCAACTGGGGGAGGAGCAGATACCGGTCGCAATACTCCGGCATCCCTCCTCGGGAGAAGGATGCATCTTTTTCCAAAAAGCCCACAATTTGAAGTGTGAACTCACGGCCCAGATAATTACATTTCAAAGTATCTCCCAGCGAAAAATCCGCCCGGTAGCCGCTGCCCGCGACGACGGGCAGCGTTTCCGCCTTCACATCGGCAAAATCCGCTCCCTCCAGCAGCCTGCCCTCCTGCGCCCGGAGCTGAAATTCGGAAAAAAAAGGCTCCGACACCTGATAGCTGTTGACCGTTGTATACAGGCGACCCTTTTCATCCTTTTGAACAAAATTGTCCACCTGCCCCTCCTCATATCCATAAATCAGTTCTCTCGGCATAGAGTAGTCTATAATAGTAATCGGCTGACCCATGGCCACAATATAAGAAAACTGTTTTTCCGCCATCATCTCCTGCACGAAATGCACAAGCTCTGGGTAATACAAATTTTCTTCATGCAGGAAGCGGTAAAAATCCGTTTCGCTCATGCTTTCCGATACGGTATAATATCGCTTTCCCCCGATCCGCGTCTGAAAATCCTCGATCTTCCGGCCGCTCTGCACCGCCTGATTCGCCACTGTTCCGGCCATGCCGAGGCAGAGCGCGCATTGGAGGATCAGAAATAGGGCCAGCATCCGGTGCCGTCTGAGAATCCGGCCGGACTGGGCGGCGTTCCAAACAAAACGTTTCATTTCATCGCCTCCGTGATGGGCTTTTCCAGCAGGGAGCACACCATAATCAGGCTGAATACCAGCGCACACGGCAGATAGCACGCAAAGCCGATCCCCAAAAAGCGGAGATACTGCGGGAATAGAGCCGCACAAAGCAATGCGCCCGCCGCCCCGGCTGCCACCACCATCGCACCATATTCCAGGCAGATTTCCCAGCCGACACGCCGCGTGGGGCAGCCCAGCAGCCGCTTGATGCAAACCTCCTTCTGCTTGCGGTTTTTCCACTCCAAAGAGAGCAGGGCAACACAGAGCAGGTCGCACAGGAGAATCACCAAAAACCACCTGCCATAGACCACATTGGGGATCAAACGCGACAGAGTGGCAGCGGACTGCGCGATCTCCTCTGCCTCCGCCCCATAATCGGCCTGCATTTTGGCGGCAAAGGCATCCGCCCGCTGCTCTCCGTCAATCCGGAAAAAATCCAGCCGGTAAAGGATATCCCGGAACAACTCCGGTTCTGCCAGCCCGTTGATCAGCACGGTGGAATCAAACGCCGTCTCCTCCTCCGGGCCCATGACACCCAACACCTCAAAGGGAACGCCTTGCAGCTCGATATAGGCCTTTCCTCCGCGCTGGACGAGCTCGCTCCGCCGGTTTTTGCCGACCACCGCGCAGCGGTTGCCAGCCGTAAAATCCGATTCCTGAAAAAAGCGGCCCTCCATCATGGGGAGATTCGCATAGGTTCCGCTGAAATAGATGGCCCGCACCTGCTCCGGGCCCTTGTAATCCTGATATACGGCAATATTTTTGCCGCAGGCCGCGGCAACGGCTGCAACCTCGCGCATGGTGATGGATTCTTTCCGGATCGCAAAGGCGCTGGAGCTTGTCCCCAAAAAACCGGCGTCCATGCCGACGATCGTCTCGCTGACCGTGATATGGTGAATCATCAAAATCGAGGCGGCAGGCAGAAACAAAAAAGACAGGATCAAAAAAAGGGAAATGATGTGAACCCTTTTTTTCAACATTCTCATCCTATCATCTCCTCATGCACATATACCCTGTACTAAATTTAGAAAGTCGCACACGGAAATTTGCTTCATTATGATCCCCGTATGCGACTTTATTACTGATTAGATAACGCCAACTTTAAACACCATAAAAAGCATAAGCACGCAGTAGGGAAGCACCCAAATTACCCGAAAGGCCAGTTCCTGTAAAATACCAGTTCCTGTAAAATGCCAGTTGGTGTATAGAAGGCTTTCAATCGGTGGAGGGTTAGGGCACCAAACTCTTCCTGTATCTTCCAATTCATTGCCTAAATAAGCACGTAAATAATAGACCCTCTTACAGTCCCCCATCTTCGCCCACGCACGCTTATACTAATTTTCATTTCCGCTTACAAATCGATAGTCCTTTTCACCGCCAGAGGAAAAATACGCATCCAGGGAACCTGCGGAAACTGGTACGATTAATGCGGACACAACTAACAAGCCTAAAAACAAGCATAAGAATTTTTTCAGTTTCATAATTTTTTCTCCTCCTTAATATTTTTCTATGTACATCTTAATTAAAACATTGGTATCACTCCCCCCATTTTTATGCTAACACTTTATATATAATATGTAAACTATAATTTATAATATTATATTATTTTATCTATAAGTGCAATTTGTCCTTATTTACCATTAATAAACAAATAAGCCCGGAGCAGCCTCCTTTCGGATGAGCTGCTCCGGGCGATTTCCCTCTAAATAAATTTCTACTTACTGCTCTGGCTCCTTACGCAGTAATTCGCCTGTGCTTGCTATAAGCCCTGCATATTAAAGTGCCCCGCCGGAATGATCCTACTACAAGGTTTGACTACTTTCTATCATATTCTTGAAATAAAAAAGAAAAGTGGACAAACCCTTCTGTTACAACAGTTTGTCCACTTCTCTATATGAACTTTGGCTGCGGAACTAGGATTTGAACCCAGACAAACAGAGTCAGAGTCTGTCGTGCTACCCTTACACAATTCCGCATCGGCAAGAAACATTATAGTATATCATCGGGGGGTTGTCAAGCATTTTTTTAATTTTTTACCACCCTTTCCCTGTCCATCCTGCCCCGCGTAAGCCTAATGAAAGGCTCGTTTTTCATTTTATCCAATGGATTTCAAATTATTCTCTTTACTTTTTACCAGCGATTTTATACAATAGGAACAAATCGGATGCAGAAAAGGAGTAATAAAAATGTTGAAACGTCTATTTTCCCTTTTCCTCGCGCTGTTTATGGGCGTGTGGAATTTCATTGCCATCTGCTATGGCGTTGGCGTTGCATGGGGCCCAAAAATTGATCTTGACAAATTTGAGCTGACGTTTGAGGATACTTTTGACGGCGAACAGCTCGATTCTACCAAATGGACCACAAAAAAATATTGGAACAACGACCATGACTATATCCGCCAGGGCGGCTTCTGGGACCCCGAGCAGATCACAGTGAGCGACGGCACTCTGAAAATCACAACAGAATATAAAGAAAACGGTAAATACGGCCCCGGCTACTACACCGGTATGCTGAACACAAAAGGCCTGTTTGAGCAGACGCACGGCTATTTCGAAATTCGCTGCATCCTGCCGAAGGCAGAGGGCATGTGGTCCGCCTTCTGGATGTTGTGCGACTCCATGGCAGATGTGACGGACGGCGGCCGCAACGGTGCGGAGATCGATATTTACGAATCCGCCAATTATCAGGATTGGAAGGTGCGCAACAGCGTTTCCCATGCCGTGCACGTGGATGGCTACGGCAGCGACCTCAAAAGCGAGGGCCAGGGCAGCACGCTTGCAAACCGCCCATATGATGAATTTAACACCTACGGCCTCGAGTGGAATGAAGAGGAATATATCTTTTACGTAAACGGCCGCGTCGCGGCGCGCACCAGCTTCCAGGGCACACCAATGGTGCCGGAGTTTATGATTATCTCCTGTGAGGTCGGCGGCAGCGGCGGCGTTGCAGGCGACAGTTGGGCAGGCAACATGGCAAATAACAAAGAGGGCAACCTTCCCGCCCAGATGACGGTGGATTATGTCCGCGCGTATGCCTATAAATAACCAAGCGCCTGAAGCAGAAATAAAAAAGCGGTGTGAAACAGTTGGTTTCACACCGCTCGTTTTTTCCTGTATTGATACGGATGCCATGTGGAAGCCTGCTGCGGTCAATCCCCGCCGTGAGGCGATCTTTCCGCCAAATAGCCCGACACTACATATTTCTCCCTATCCGATACAGCCACATCCACCGTCAGCGCCGGCGCCATCAGGGCGGCAAGCTGTTGTGGCAGCAGCATTGGACGGCTGACATGGCGCGCCGCGCCCGCATGGTGCCGGTGAAGCGATTCCAGCCCCATGCTGTGCGCAACCGTCAAGCGGCCGCCAGGGGCCAAAAGCTCCGTTAGGCGCGCTACCAGCCGGGCCGGGTTCTCAAAATGCGGAAAAGCGTTGTAAACCACACAACAGTCATACCTGCCAGGCAGTTCCACCGTTTCCACATCGCCGCAGAGCACCTCCACGCGGGGGTCATGTAGCTTGGCTGTCGCAATGCGGGCCATCTCAGGCGAGATATCCACGCCTGTCACCCGGGAAACACCGCGGGCCAAATAGTCCGGGAAGAGCACGCCTGTGCCACAGGCCACATCCAGCACCGAGCAACCGGGCCGAATCCCTGCCGCATCCAGAATGAAGCCTATTTTTCCATCGTCCCGGATGTTAGCTGCATCCCACTCCGGCGCGCAGCGGTTAAAAAACGCAATCACTTCGCGCTGATTCATCTTTCATCACGCCCATATTGACAGCGGTGGTATGCCAAAAGCATGCCGCTTCATTTTGATCCATTGAAAGGGCAGGCAGCCTCATTGCGCCTCCGCCCGCTCCATGGCAAGCTGGAAATCGCGCTGATCGGTAAAAATCTCGTTGCGGTAGGGGTTCTTCTTCTGTTTGACAGAGCGCCGGATAATCGCCGCTAATACGCAGACATTGGCCGCCAGCGCCAAAATGGCAATCACACCCTGCATGGTTGGGTCCGCTGCACCGGGGCGCACTGCCGGGTTCATCACGCCGTCCGTATACAGCACGGGCAACACCGCGAACACACCTGTATCCTGAAACAGCGGGAACACCTGCGCAAACATGCACCATAATGCCAGGGTGTTCGCACGGTTCTGAATCCACCCGCCCTTGTTCCAGAAGGCATTGGCAAAGGTAGGGGCAAGCAGCAGCGCAAGGCCGCAATACCATGCGTGGGTGGGCAGATTGTTGTAGGTGTATTCAAAATTCCAAAGATCATAAGCAAGGATATAGCACCAGGTCATATCCGGCCAAAGCATATCGGTGTGCTTTTTGGAGGAGTAAATACCCCACCAGCCTGTCATGCAGAGGATGTTGAGGATACCGGCGAGCCCATTGACCCAGTTCCACCAGCCGCCGTAAAGCCACACATTCTCGGAAGAGAGCCACCAGCGGGTGCCGGTCTCCGCCGCCGCCATCGCACCGCGTATACCGGATTCAAAATCGCTCGCCACGGCGATCAGGATGTTGATCGCAACGATTGCAAAAGGGAACACCTTGAACCATTCTTTTTTGCCGATGCTCCATTTATATTTGAGCATCATAAAGCCGATGCATCCTGCTGTGGCCGCGTAAAGCTTTGCATAATGGAACCAGCTATTCATGTGGACGTAAGTCTGGTTATTCAGCGCCCACTCGGCTCCCATCGCCGCGCCTACATAGATCGAGATGAAATACACCGTCAGTGCGGCGGGCACGATTAGGAAGAAGAAGATGCCGCCCTTCTTCGTCCGGCGGGACAGCTCGTTGAGCACGATCAGCCCCACAAAGACCATCAGCCAGCCAAGCAGCTGATAGCCGGCGTTTTCGCCATAAATTTGAAATAACACGATTGCTTCCTCCCTATTCCCAATTTCATCCATTTCGATGGATGTAAAAGCCATGCAAAATCCCTCGTCAGCACGCTTCAATCTCCTTGATATTGACTTCGTTGCCAGTGAGCAGATGCGTGTTGATACCGGCACAGTATGGGCAGGTTTTACCATGCTCCACGGTGCCGTATGTTTTGCCGCAGCCCTCGCAGAGGGTCACCGCGGGAATCGTTTCGATCCGCAGGGCAGCGCCGCGCAGCAGCTCAGAACGGTCTGCCGCCCACCGCCAGCAATCCTCCAAATAAGAATTAATGACGGAAGAAACCTCCCCGATTTCCAGCGTAACCGTGGAAATGGAGCGCAGATGATTCTGCGCCCCAACCTGCTCCAGGCTGCTGATGATATGAAACACAATACCAAGCTCATGCATAGGATTATTGTTCCTTCTTCGTAAATCGGATTTTAAATTCACGCTTGAGCATATAAGGCAGGATGCCCTTCATCTTATCCTCCGCCTTCATCATCTTGCTGCACTCCGGATGCTCGCGGTAAAGGTGAATCGCATCAAATTCGCACTTTGTGGTGCACACGCCGCAGCCGATGCACTTGTTCGGATCCACCACGGATGCGCCGCAGCTAAGGCAGCGAGCGGTTTCAAGCTTCACCTGCTCCTCAGTAAACGTTTTGTGCGCATCGCGGAAAGATTTGCGGTAGTCGATGCTTTCCTCCATACCGGCGATCTGGCGGGCGGAATTATCATAGGTTTCTACCTGCAAGTTACCTTTATCCAGCTCGATAAACTGGCGGCGATTGCGGCCAATGGTCAGGCTGCTGTTCGGCTGCACAAATCGATGGATCGAAATTGCGCCCTCCTTACCGGCGGCAATCGCGTCAATGGCGAATTTGGGGCCAGTGTAAACATCTCCGCCCACAAAGAGATCCGGCTCTGCCGTTTGATAGGTAACCGGGTCGGCCACAGCGCCCTGGCCGCGGCCCAGCTCTACCTTGGAGCCCTGTAGCAAATCACCCCAGAGGATACTCTGGCCGATGCTGAGGAACACATGCTCACAGGGCACGGTTACGGTATCCGCCTCGTCATAAACCGGGCAGAAACTGCCCTCAGCGTCAAACACGGAAACGCATTTTTTCAGCACGATACCCGTGACCTTGCCGTCCTCTGTGCAGATTTCCTTCGGCCCCCAGCCACAGTGAATCTGAACGCCCTCATCCTCTGCCTCAAAAATTTCTTCCTGAGAGGCGGGCATGGCATCGCGTGGCTCCAGGCAATACATGGATACGCTCTCCGCCCCGCAGCGCCCAGCAGTGCGCGCCACGTCGATAGCCACATTGCCGCCGCCGATCACGACTGCCCTGCCCTGCACGGGGTAAGCCTCCTGTTCGCCTACCTTGCGCAGAAAATCTACGGCGGTCATCACGCCGTCGGCCTCTTCGCCCGGAATCCCGGCCATCCGGCCGCCTTGGCAGCCAATCGCTATGTAGAAGGCCTTGTAGCCCTGCCGGCGCAGCTCGTCGATCGTGAGATCCTTGCCAACCTCAACGCCGCACCGGATTTCTACGCCCATCTCGCGCAAAACTTCAATTTCTGCATCCACCACATTCTTCTCCAGCTTATAGGAGGGGATGCCGTAAACCAGCATGCCGCCAGGGCGCTTATTCTTTTCAAACACGGTGGGCTGGTAGCCTTTTTCCGCCAGATAATACGCGCAGCTCAATCCTGCCGGGCCCGCGCCGATAATCGCAATTTTTTCCGTGAACAGGCCACGGTTAGAGGGCTGAACGATAGGAGGAATATAGCGGTTCTCCGCATTCAAATCCTGTTGGGCGATGAATTTTTTCACCTCGTCAATGGCAACCGCCTGATCGATCGTGCCGCGGGTGCAGGCATCCTCACAGCGGCGGTTACATACGCGGCCGCACACGGCGGGGAATGGGTTTTCCTTTTTAATCAGGGCAAGGGCGTCACGATAGCGCCCCTGTGCAGCCATTTTTAAATACCCCTGCACAGCGATATGCGCAGGGCAGGCAGTTTTGCAAGGCGCAGTACCGGCGTCGTAGCAGTTGATGCGGTTGTTATCCCGGTAATCCTCATCCCACTTTTCCGGCCCCCACTTTACCGCATCCGGCAGTTCCTGCTGCGGGTAGATCACAGGGCCCTCCTTCGTGCAGAGCTTCTGGCCGAGCTTCACCGCCCCGGCGGGGCAGTATTCCACACAGCGGCCGCAGGCGACGCAATCCTCCGGATTAACGCGCGCCACATAGGCCGAACGGGAAAGGTTCGGCGTGTTAAACAGCTGCGAGGTGCGCAGGGCATAGCAGACATTCACGTTGCAGTTGCAGATCGCAAAGATCTTATTCTCGCCGTCAATATTCGTAATCTGGTGGACAAAGCCGTTATCCTCCGCACGTTTGAGGATCTGCATCACTTCATCATAATCGACATAATGGCCCTTGTGGGTTTCCACCAGATAATCGGCCATGTCGCCTACGCCGATACACCAATCCTCCGGATCATCCGCGCAGCCCTCGCCTAACACACAGCGGGACATCCGGCATGAGCAGGGACTGGCGGCATATTTGCCGTCATATTTTTTCAGCCAGTGGGAGATATGCTCTACATTCACAGACTGATTCTCCATTTCAATCGCCTTTTCCACGGGGATGACGTGCATGCCGATCCCCGCGCCGCCCGGCGGCACCATGGGCGTCACCTTCTCCAGCGGCAAGCGGGACATCCGCTCAAAAAAGCGCGCCAATTCCGGGTGCTTTTGAAGCTGCTGGCGGTTCATATTGGTAAACTCCGCGCTGCCCGGCACAAACATCGGCAGCACATATTGCTTTTCGTGCGCGGGGTTTTCCCAGTTGTATTCGAGGATGCCGATCACGCTCATCTCATACAGCAGTTTTTCCAACGATTCTGCATCCTTGCCGGTCGCCTTCACGAGCTGCGCCAGCGTCATCGGCTTGCGCACCTTCATTTTGAGGGCTACCTCGGCCATTTCATCCGTCACCACGCAGGCGAGGCCCCAGTATTCCGGGTCGTCCGCCGTCACCTTATGGCCGATACGGTCGGTGATCTTCTGCCCGAGCTTCAAAATCAACTCGCGGGGTACTTCGGTTTTTTGCGGATTGTTTTCAGCCATTTTCTTCTCCTTTCTCACGCGCGCCAGGCCATCACTTCATTGCGCAGCCAAGCCGCCCATTGGTCGATCCCCTCGCCTGTTTTTGCACAGATCGGAATTACCTGCGCCTTTGGGTTGCGTAGGCGGATGTATTCCCGGCATTTGTCAAGGTCAAAATCAAAATAGGGCAGCACATCGATCTTGTTGATGAGCACCACATCACAAATAGAAAACATGAGCGGATATTTCAACGGCTTATCATCCCCTTCCGGCACAGAAAGGATCATCGCATTTTTCACTGCGCCGGTATCGAATTCCGCCGGGCAAACCAGGTTGCCCACGTTTTCCAGGATTGCAAGCTCCACGCCGCCCGTTTCCAATCCGTCCAGCCCCTGGCGCGTCATGTCCGCATCCAGGTGGCACATGCCGCCCGTGTGCAGTTGGATCGCCTTCACGCCTGCCGAGGCGATCGCGCGGGCATCCACGTCCGAATCAATATCCGCTTCCATCACGCCGATTGTCAGCTCAGCTTTCAACGCCTCAATGGTGCGCATGAGCGTGGTCGTTTTTCCAGAACCGGGGGATGACATCAAATTGAGCAAAAAAACGCCCTTCTCCTTAAGCTCCCTGCGCAAAAGCTCCGCCTGTTGATCATTGTTGGCAAATACGCTCTGCTTGATCTGTAAGATTTTTACCTCGTCCACCGTTCTCACTCCTTTTTAGGTATTGTGGTTATACCAGCCTTCGTTAATAGCTTAACACTCTCAAATAGCATCGTCAAGAGCCAAAACAACCTTTTATTCTCGTTATTTTGATAAATTTGCTTGCAGAAGGGAATCATATATGATAAAATATTCTAGTGGTATTTGGTATAGCCACATCCAGAAGAAAGGGCGTTTGATGCAAAAACAGAGCCCTTTCCAACAAGGCCACACCGGCCAATGCGCAGGAAAGGATGCGTCATTTATATGGAATTTTCTAAGCTGTCCGCCCCCAGCCTGAAAGATTTATTCGTGCAGCAGTTACAGGGCATGATTCTCTCCGGTGAGCTGCCCATGGGCGCGCAATTGCCACCCGAACGGGAACTCGCACGGCAAATGCAGGTCAGCCGCGCGGTAGTGAACGGCGGCCTAGCGGAGCTCGCCAAGCAGGGCTTTCTGGAGGTGCGCCCACGCCAGGGCACCTGCGTGGCCGACTACCGCCGCAAAGGCAACCTCGGCACGCTGATTGCAATCATGGAATATCAGGGCGGCGTGCTGGGCAAGGATGAAATCCGCTCCATCCTGGAGGTGCGCCGGGCACTGGAGCATCTAGCAGCGGAGCGCGCGATCCGCTATGCATCCGATGAGGCGCTTAAGCAGCTGGGGGAAATTGTGGCACGGTTAAAAGATGCGGCAAACGCTACACAGGCTGCGGAAATTGCATTCACCTTCCAGCATGAGCTGGCACTTTCCGGCGGAAACAGCATTCTCCCACTCATCTACTATTCATTTAAAGCGCCGGTCATTACGCTTTGGGTGCGCTTTTGCCGGCTTTATGGCATTGAAGCCCTGCATCACAACACGGAAACGCTGTATCGCCGCCTTTGCGCCCGCGATGAACAGGCTGCGGCGCAGTGGATCAACGCCTATTTGGAGCAAGCCATTAATGGGGATCAGCAGATTTATGAGGAACGGTAAGCAGCGTCCGACGCTTTGGGTCGAAAATGAAAGAGCCACATCCGGCACAAGGTTGCGCCTTACTGTCAATCAAATGATGCCTTCTCTTTGGCTGTGGAATAGCAATTGCTGCACGGATTCATTTGCACTCAAATAATCATGCCGGCATACAATGCAATAGATGATCAATTCATGGTCACATTTTAAAGATAAGGAGCTTTTGATTTTATGCCTAATGTTTCAGATAAATCTACTTCAGGAGTGGCGCAAGTGATTATGCCCAAATTCGCTTTATCTGACGCTATTTTATCGGCACAAGTCGATACGTGTAGCCTTCAGGAAAATTTGAGCAAAGTCGTCGGTCGCTTCGTTGTTTGCAAATGTCTCGTCGGGACAAACAATATCTGTACAGTGACAGGAGTCTTGAAGAGTGTCGGATCAAGCTTTTTCATTTTGACCGATCCCTGCACGAACGCAGAAACCACCTGCGATTTATACTCTCTCAAATTTGTTACATCTTATCCGGAGGGTGTCCCGAATTATCAAATGTATTGTAACCAGCGGCTGTATGACAATGAATGGACATAAAAGCAAAATTAGCCCGCTCTCTCCACTGCGAGGAGCGGGCTTTGCTTTTCATTCATGTTTACGTGGTTGCTACGATAAAAAAGAATGAGACCCGTTCTTCGATGACGAGATCAAAAAACAGGTCTCAAGCAGTTGGGAAACACCACTCAAAATTACAAAATATTGGTGTATGGCATGACAAGAAAGGGGAAATTCAGCGAATCCGAAGGGAGACTAAGGTTATTCAATATCGAACTGAGTGCCCGCAAATAAGTCCTCCATCGAAACGCCAAACACCTTTGCGATCACATACAACTCCATATCCCGTACATACCGGTGTCCATGCTCCAGCAATTGCACAGCATTCTTATCAATATCAACACCATAATTTTGAAGCTTAATTGCCAGATCGTTTTGCGACATGCCGCGGTCTTTGCGCAATTCGGCAATCCGCTTTCCCACCCAATTCTTGTTGCCATCCGGCTTGCTGCATTTTCTCATTGCTATTCTCCCATTTTAGTCATAGATACTATAAGTATATATGTAGTTTGGGAATCGTTTGGCATAAGACAAATGGAAAGAAGCCGTAAATTGAATTATTTTTGATATTTTTATCGTTTTTTATCAAACTAGGAAATTACTCTCCTCGTCTGCAATCCGTTATGGAACCATGAATAAAAACCCCGCCAAGGAGGCGGGGTTTTACATGCGTTTGTAAGTTGAGATGGTTGCAAGTGTGTAGCAAATAATACGGTTGGAAATACTTTTATCGCATTCCATCCAAGTGGAGTAAAGCGATTAAAAAAAGAAAAGCCTGCGCCGCACAAATCAAAGAGGATTTCATGCAGCGCAGGCTGTGAGCTAAAAATATGTGAGAAAGACATAATCACCAACAACAGCATCGAATTACAGCGCATCGGTGATTATAGTATGGCCGAAATAGGGCAATACGATAGATGCTGCCGGGTTCCGCTCACTTTGCACCTCTGAGTAATTGCAAAACTTCTTCTTCCGTTGCCAAGTCGTAATCACCGAAAATGCCTTTTCTATGATAAACAACGCCTCTTTTATAGTTTCTTTCGAGGTATGAAATAAAATTATGGATACCATCTTCTTTGATGCAGCTTACAAACGCTCTCATTTTAATTTTATCCTTTGCGAGCATATCTTTTCCGCAGGGAGAATCCGGACACTCCCAGCATCCTTTTAATCCTTTTACTGTACAGCAATTATACTGATAACAACCATCCGGAGATAATCGTTTCCCGCAATGATTATCAGACTTACAGCTGCACCCGCCATTTGGATAGCAAAAATCGCAAATGAGTCCGCAATAAGCTATTGATCGCTCGTTCATGATTTCTCCCTACTATTAGCCCTATATGATATTTGACTTCTCCAAAATCACCCGCATACAGTATACCATGCGTGCATATGCTAACTGCTGCAAACAATTGCGTTGCCGCTCTGCGGCAGGAGGCGTTTTACGCCGACAGGCATTTTTCCAATGCTTCAAACAAAATGTTTGA